>Ga0335072_10001988_pt1 | contig 32269 bp, 26 predicted proteins | sample Lox_Sample_21_FD_206725 | JGI IMG/M metagenome (GOLD analysis project Ga0335072, IMG submission 206725) | Soil microbial communities from Loxahatchee National Wildlife Refuge, Florida, United States - Lox_Sample_2.1 | ecosystem: Environmental > Terrestrial > Soil > Wetlands | place: USA...
CGGCCGAGCGCGTGGTGCCATTGGGATCGCCAACCGTTCTTGCGGGAGTCCAATCGCGATCCGTGCGACCGGACCGCACTCGCTGCCCCCGATCACGACAGGTCACGTGAGGTCGTCGTGCCCGCCCGTGTTGCTAAGTCTGGACAACGCGTTCGCATTGCTCGCCATGCGTTCCGTCGTGGCTTGCGCCGGTCCGATGTCAGGCGGGTCGGCAGCCAGCCAGCGCCGACAAGCGCCGGTATCGATAACGATGGCCGTCAAGGACGCTCTGACGATGGCGTGTGGATCGCCGAGTTCTCGGCGATCGCCGATCCCGGCCTGGTTGCCGCAACGGTTGGCCGGGTTTCCCATTCGACTTCCGCGCGTTCGAAGACGCTGCTGGACGCCCTGGAACAGACGGACGCTTCGACCCAACGCCCCTGTCGAAGGCGCCTTGTACTGACGAATCGGAACCTGTCTCGTTGCTCGCCGACAGCCGATATCACGATATCAGCGCGTCACCTTCACCGAAACCCGCAGCACCGGACTGCCCGGCAGCAGCCGCACAACAAACGCATCGCTCCCGGCAAATCCGACATCCGGCGTGTAGTCGATCCGGGTCTCGTCCCCCACCGGGTGGACGTAGACATTCCCATGCGCCGGTTGTTCCGTCAGCAATCCGGTGGCGTATGGTTTGCCGTCGTCGGCCACGCTGATCGCGCACCAGCCGCCATCGTTCCCTACGGTCATTGTCGCTGCGGTCTCCTTACCCACCGACAAGGATGGCTTCGGCACCGTGCAGCTCTTCGCCGCACCTTGAAAATCGGATGCGAACAACCGCGGCTGCGGTCCCTGCGGCGCGGGATTCTGCGAACAACCTTGGAGCATGACGCCGCTGAGCGCCAGCACCAACCACACCGCGGCATCGCGCCGCATTGAAACGAAACTCTGCAAGCCGGAACCTCCGCGAATCCGCCGACCGAGGCGGGAGCGGGCGCGTCTAGCAGATGCCGCCCGCTGCGTCAGCCCGCGCCGGCATTACGCCGACGCCATGTGGGAATGCAGCCGTTGCGACAAATCATCGATCAGCCAGCGCCCGGCACGCCCTGGCGGCCGTCCGCGCAGATGCATCACATGCAGCAGGAAGCTGAACGGGTTACCGGATTGCTCTGCGATGTCCAGGCTGACCAGCTGGCCGGCGGCAATATCCTGATCCACCAGGTGGCGCGGCATATGACACCAGCCGAACCCCGCCAGCAGAAAGTCCAGGCGTCTGCCCTGATCTGCGAAGCGCCAAATATGCGTGCTCATCACGTTGCCGCTGAACCCAGCCGACAGTGGCGTACGATCGGTGAGGACAAGCTGCACATGGCGCTCCAGCACCTCGCGCGCGAGCGGTCTGGGTTCGTGGGCGAGCGGATGGTCCGCGGCGACCACTGGCACGGCGGGCACCGCGGCGAGGAACCGCATCTCCAGGTCGGGCGCGGCGCGCGGCAGCGGGGGAGATATCCCCAGGCGCACGGACCCGTCGCGCAGGCGATACTCCACGCCGCCCAATTGCTCCGTGAACAGGGTCAGGGGCAGATGCGGGAATGCCTCGCACAGGGCGCGCAGGCTGGCTATCAGCACGGTGTTGGGAAATACGGCATCGACCGCCAGCGTGAGCTCCGGCTCGATGTCGACGGCAATGCTTTCGGCCCGCGCGCGCAACGTCTCTGCCCCGAGCAATACCTGGCGGGCGTCGGCGAGCACGACGCGGCCGGCCTCAGAGAGCACTGGCGTACGCGCCGAACGATCGAACAAGGCGATACCCAAAGTGGTTTCCAGCGACTGCACGGACTGGCTGATGGCGGATTGCACCCGGCCGAGCTGCCTGGCGGCGGCCGAGAAGCTGCCGTGGTCGGCGACCGCGGCCAGGACGCGAAGCTGGTCGAGTGTCAGGGGATCGAGCATATATCATCACGACTGATGGGAACTATCAGAATTTCATCGATTGGCATGATGATGGCAAGCACCAAATTGGCGCCCGAAGGTTCATCCAAACCAGGCTCCGGAGGGGTCCCATGCACCATCTGTTGTTCATCACCTCAAGCTTGTTCGGCGAGGCGTCCAAGTCGCGCCTGATCGGCGCGGAATTCGTCGAGGCCTGGCGCCGCGCGCATCCTCGCGCCACTGTGGTCGAGCGGGTCCTGTCCGCGGACACGATGCCGCACCTGACGCAGGAGACGCTGGCCGCGGCTGCTACCCCAGCCGCATCGCGCACGCCGGCGCAGCAGGCGGCTGCGGCGCTCGCGGACAAGCTGATCGAGGAAGTGGAAGCGGCGGATGTGATCGTGATCGCCGCGCCGATGTACAATTTCACTATCTCGACCACGTTGAAGGCGTGGGTAGACCATATTGCCCGTGCGGGACGGACGTTCCGTTATACCGCGCACGGCCCCGAGGGCCTGCTGCATGGCAAGACCGTCTTCGTCATGACGGCGCGCGGCGGCTTCTACAATGCGGACAGCCCCGCGGCGGCGCTCGATTTCCAGGAGCCCTATTTGCGGGCGATCCTTGGCTTCGTCGGGATGACCAACGTGACGTTCGTCCATGCCGAGGGGCTGGCGATCGACCCCGAGACCGCAACACGCGGCCTGCACGCCGCGCGCCAGGCGCTGGTGAACCTGGTACCGGCGGCGCAGGCGGCGTGAGAGGGCGGGCCGTCGCGTGGTTCTCCTGTCGCGACGGCCCGCACACACACCGGCCTACTGTCCGTGATTTCCGCTGAGGCAAGCAGCGAATGCTCTTCCCGCTAAAGGCGGTGCGCTGACGACTGCGCGCCGGCTAGGCTGGAACGCTGACTGCCCCGATCTCTCTCAGAACGACCGGCTCGCGCACCACCAGCAGGTAGACCAGTGCCGACAGGATGCAGACGACGGCAGAAAGGATGAGCGCAGGAACGAAAGAGTGGGCGGTTTGGACGATGAACCCGGTTAGCATCGGCGCCAGCGCGCCGCCCAGGAATCCGCCGAAGTTCTGCATTGAACCCAGCGACGCAACGCCCTTGGATGGTGCCGCCACGACGGCCAGTGCCCAGATTGTCGCGCCCGCCAGGTTGCCCGCGAACACCGCTACGGAAATTGCTGCAACCGCGGCGGTGTTTGATGGCGTCAACGCGGCGAAGATCGTGCAGCCGGCGGCACCAACCATGCCCAGGATGATCGGGATTTTGCGGCTGTTGATCGGCGACAGCCCAGCGTGCATCAGGCGGTCCGCCGCCCAGCCGCCGAACAAGCTGCCGATGACGCCGAAGACATAAGGAATTGCCGCCAACCAGCCGGTGTGCGGGATGCTGACGTGGCGCTGGATCTCCAGGTAGCCCGGCAGCCAGGCTGCATAGAGCCAGATCATATAACCATTGCCGAAATTGCCGAAGATCATTCCCCACGTCGTGCGATAGCGAAACAGGGAGCGCCATTCGGCGAACGTGACCTGCGTGCCGTGGGTCTGGTCTTCGCCGTGCGCCAGGTAGTGATCTTCCTCCTCGGTCAGATCGCAATCCACCGGGTTTCTATAGACCGACCACCAGAGAAGGCCGATGACAACGCCGGCAATGCCGATGATGATGAACATCCAGCGCCAGCCGAAGCTGAGCATCAGGAAGGTGAGCAATGGAGGGGCAATCGCCGGTCCAAGGGTGGACGCCGAGTTGAAGATGCCGGTGGGTGTGCCGCGATCACGCACATTGAACCAGGTTCGCACGACTTTGGCGTCGAGCGGGAACTGCGGCGCCTCGCCGATGCCAAGCAATACGCGAGTCAGCGCGAACTGCGCCATTGAGGTGACGAGGCCGGCCAAAACCTGCGCCAGGGACCAGATGATGGCGGCGAGGCCCAGCAACAGCCGCGGCCCCATGCGATCAATGGCAAATCCGACCGGGAGCTGCGCGAAACAATACGTCCATAGAAACACCGACAGAAGGACGCCCATCTCGGCGATCGACAAATGCAGATCTTGGCGGATCAGTGGATTCCCAATCGAGAGCGCGACACGATCGATGTAGTTTACTGCCCCGGTGAGCAATAGCATGCCCACGGCAACGCGCTGGATTGAACGCAGCCGTGGGGTGGCGGCAACAGCACTCATTCACAGGTTTCCTCATGTATATGCGATTGCGGCAGTGCCTACTGCCGAGGCGAAGGGGTCATGCTGCCCCGAACGGAATCGGAGGCAACCGCCTTTCCTGCAACCCTGCTCCGCACTGGACCAACGGAACGGATTGTCAGTGCATCGACCAACTTGTCCCTCCCGGCCGCCGGCGATCGGCGCGGCCAGCACAACGCGGGCTGCGGAGATGCCAGCGCCGCGACCAGAACGTTCGAAAACGCGTGGCGAAATGGATGTAAATCCAGATGAGCCAGACATTTTGCACTACTTTTTGCGCCTCGCTACCGTAGGTTACACGGCGTCCCAGCGTGTCGCCCGTGCGCGATTGGCCGAAATGGACCGGCAAAGCGAGCTTTAGAACACAACGTTCCAGAGCATGTTCGAACACGGTGCAACGCGGCCGGCTATGCCTCGGCGAGCCACATGGCCTTCGATACCACCACTGGCCCGCAAAATGGTCCCGCCTTACGGCACCTGCGCCCCTTGGCCGTTCACGTACAACGCATAGACCGACGTACTGCCACACATGAACAGCCGGTCGCGTTTGCGGCCGCCGAAGCACAGGTTGGCGCAGGCTTCGGGCAAGTGGACCTTGCCAATCAGATCGCCGTCCGGAGCGTAACAGCGAACGCCGTCCTCGGACGGATCGCTCCAGCCCATGCTGCACCAGACATTACCGTCGGTGTCACAGCGCACGCCATCAGTCATGCCGGGGGCGAAATCGGCGAACACGCGCCCGTTGCGCAGGCGCGCACCATCCACCTGGAAAACCCGGATATGTGCCGGCCCGCCATGGGTAACGCCGCTATCGACGACGTAGAGCCGCGTTTCATCCGGCGAAAAGCACAGGCCATTCGGACGTACGAAATCGCCTGCGACCACGGTGGCCGCGCCGGACGGATCCACGCGATAGACGTTGCGCGGCAGTTCCGCCTCGGCCTTGTGGCCTTCATACGGTCCGTCGATGCCGTAACCCGGATCGGTGAACCAGATCGCGCCGTCGCTTGCCACCACCACGTCGTTGGGAGCGTTCAGCGGCTTGCCCTCGTAATGGTCGAGCACCACGGTAACGCGCCCGTCATGTTCCGTGCGCGTGACGCGCCGGGCATCATGCTCGCAGGTGACGAGTCGGCCCTGACGGTCGCGCGTATTGCCGTTGCTGTAATTGGACGGCGTGCGGAACACCGACAAGTGGCCGTCCTCCTCCAGCCAGCGCATGATTCTGTTGTTGGGAATGTCGGAGAACAATAGATAGCCGCCGTCACGGAAATAGACCGGGCCCTCGGCCCAGCGGAAGCCGGTTGCGATGCGTTCCACCGCGGCATTGCCCTGGCGATAGATGAAACGTCGATCGAGCCGCTCGACATGCGGATCGGGATAACGGGAGTCAGGCAGGTTGCCGAGCGGCAGAGACATGGTGCATTTCCTCCGGGCCAGTACGAAGCAATCCGGCGGCGAAGACTGGTCCGCCGCCGGGAATCTCGCAACGACCGCCTGCGCAGATGTTGGCAAAACACAGTGACTGCACACGCCGCCCGTGCGGAGGGCCCGGAGACGTCATTGCGAGGAAACCAGCGACGAAGCAATCCCCGTCTTATGGGCGCACGGAGAGCGCGGAGGCTTCCTCGAGCGAGATTGCTTCGTCGCTATGCGCCTCGCAATGACATGGGGCGCCGTGCGGATGCCCCATCCGGCCGTCACGCCGCCGTGTGCGGCCCCTCCTTGCGCGTTACCAGCCCGAGCACCACCGGCATCGCCAGCAGGACCAGCGGCAATTGAATGACCACGCCGGAGATGATCGCGATTGCCAGCGGCTGCAGCATCTGGTCGCCGGAGCCGCTGATCGCTGCCCCCAACGGCAGCAGCGCCAGAATCATCGCCAAACTGCTCATCAGGATCGGGCGCAACCGATTCAAGGCGGCTTCAAACAACGCTTGGCGCGTGGGCATTGTTCGTTCCAGCACCTGGTACTCGGACACCAGGAAGATCGCCATTTCCGTGGCGATGCCGACGATCATCACCATGCCCATCATCGCCGTGATGTTGAACTGGACGCCGGTCAGCCACAGGCCGATGAACACTGCCCCGGTCGAGGCCAGGGAACTCAGCACGATGACGATCGGGATGGCGAAGCGCTCGTACAAGAACAGTAGCAGGATGATCTCGGCGACGAGCGCGGCAGCAAAGACGCGCATCATGCCATGAACCGCAATCTGCTCCTGCTTATAGGCGCCGCCAATCGTATAATAAACGTCGTGCGGCAGCAGGCCCGGCTGTGTCAACGCCTGGCGCACCGCCGCGATGGTCGCGCCCAGCCCACGGCCACCGCCGATCTGGGCCGTGACCGGGACGATCTGTGCCAGGTTGCTGCGGGTAATCTCTGGTTCGCCTGCGACGAAGCTAATCCGCGCTACGGTCTTCAGCGGAAACACGTATCCGTCGGGCGCACGGATCGGCAGGTCGCCAAGCTCGTTACGCTGGATCGTATTCCCGGTCGGGTCGAGCCACACCCGCACGCCGACATCCTGCACAGTACCCAGGTAACGCGTGACCACCGCACCATGAAGGTAATGGTAAAGTTGGCCTTTGACGATTGCCGGCGTGACACCTTCCATCGCGGCGGCGGCGGAATCGACATGGATGTCCAGCGCATCCCCGGCCGGCACAACGCCATCATTCACCGATGCCGGCTGCACGCCCGGCACCTTGGCGATCGCCGCGGCAACCCGCTTCGCCACATCAGGCAGAACCTGCGGGTCCTTGGCGCTCAGATCGATCACCACCGGTTCCGGCCGTCCGACCATGTCGCCGATCATGTCACCGAGCAATTGATGCGCGTCGAAACTGATCCCCGGTACCTGATTTCCAATCTTACCGGAAATCTCGTCCATCACTTTCCAGATGTTGGGGCGATGCGACGGGGTGATCAGCCGCACGAAGAAATCGCCCTGATACGTTTCGTTGAGGTCACCGCCCAAACCGGCACCGGTCCGGCGGGAGAACGTATCGACATATGGGTCCCGCTTCAGGATGCCTTCAACCTCTTCCAGTTCCCGATTGGTCTCCGCCAGCGATGTGCCGGGAGCAGATTGGTAGTCCAGCACGAAACCGCCTTCGTCCATGCGGGGCAGAAAGCCGGTCGCCACATGCGCATACGCCATGTAGCCGGCGAAAATCAGCACCACGATGCCCAGCCCGATCAGGTAGGGCGTTGCAAACAACCGGCGCAGCGCGCCCGCATGGGCGCGGCGCATCCAGGTCTCGCGGCCGTGTGAAGGATCGTGCCAGCGGCTGAAATCGATGATGCCGCGTGCCAGCAACGGTACGGTGAACGCGGTCAGGGTGAAGGAGATGATCAGCGCCGACGCCATGGTCAGCGACAGGAATTTGAAGAACGCGCCGGTGATGCCTGACAGGAAAGCCAGCGGCACGAAGATGATCGTCGTGGCCATGCTGGAACCGAACAGCGGGGACAGAAACTCCTGTGCGGCGAGCAATACCGACGCCGGCGCATTGCGCAGGCCGGGAACGCCGGCGCGGCGTGCGATATGCTCAATCATCACAATGGCATCGTCGATCAGCAGGCCGATTGCCGCGGCGACGCCCCCCAACGTCATGATATTGAATGTCAGACCGAGCAGGGAGAGCAATAGCAGGGTTATCAAAACCGCCAGCGGCACCACCATGATGGCGACAAAGGTGACTCGCCAGTTGCGCAGGAACGCCAGCATCACCATCGCGGCGAACACCAGGCCGATCAGGATCGCTTCCTCCACTGCGCCGATGGAGGAGCGTACCAACTGCGTCTGGTCGTACCATTCATAGAGATGAATGCTGGCAGGCTGTGTCTTCATAAAAGTCGCGAGGCGCTGCGCCACCTGCCGCGCGAGGCTGAGCGAGTCGGCGCTGTCCTGCTGATAGACATCGAAGGTGACTGCTGGCTTGCCGTTATCGTCCACCAGCAGCCATTGCGGTACAGTGCCCATCTTCACCGTGCCGATGTCCGCCAGCCGCACGACTCCGTCCTTGCCGGTGCGCAGGCTGACATTGCCGACCGACGCCGCCGAGGTGAGGGCGTTGTCGGCAATCGTCAGGTACAGCAAGTCATTGTCCTGCAAGCGGCCGACCGCGCTCACGGTGTTGCTGGCGGCGATCGCCTTCACGACATCGGCCAGAGTCAGCCGATAGGCCCATAGCTTCTGCGGATTGAGATAAACCTCCACTTCCGGCGTCTGGCCGCCCAGCACGCCGACGCGGCGGACGCCGGGAATGCCGGTCAGCAAGGGTGCGATCTGGAATTGTGCCAGCCGCCGCAGCGCCGCCGGCGACACCGTATGCGAGGTCAGCGCATAGGACACGAACGGCATCAGCACGTTCGGGCTCATCTGGATGACTTGATAGCGTGTGCCCGGCGGCAGGCCGGGCAATGCCTGGGCGTAGGCAGCATCGACACTCAGCAACGCCTGCTTCATGTCGGATCCCCAGGGAAAATCGACGAAGATCTGTGCCGAGCCGCGTGAGGTGCGCGACGCCACGTCCACGGCTCCCGGCACTGCACGGGCCACTGCCTCCAGGGGTTCGGTCACATCGATCAGCATCTGCCGTGCCGGCATGCTGCCGGCGCTGACTTCGACGCGGATGCGCGGAAAGCTGGTGACAGGAAACAGGCCCACTGGCAGGGTCACGCCGGCATAGATACCGACCGCCGCCAGAGCGAATGCGACGAACACCAGGGTGCGGCGATGGTGCTCAATCCAGGCGACAAAGTTCATGGACCTGACGTGTTGCGCGCCGTCGCGACACGCATCTTCATGCCGTTGCGAAGCTGATAGGCGCCGGCCACGACCAGCGGCGCGGCGGGGTCGAGCGCGCCGCGGATAACATCCTGGCTGCCGTGGCCAGCCAATATGTCCACCGCAACCTCGTGTGCCACCAGGTTGACCGCCTGAACGACGTAGGGCGCGCCCTGGTGATTCACCAGAATAGCGGCATGCGGCACCAGATAGCCGGTAACCTGGCCGGTGGTGATGTTTGCTCGGGCCAATTGGTTGGGCAGCAATGACCCCGGCGGCAGCGAGATCGTTACCGGCACCAGCCCATCGGCGGCATCCACCACGGCCCCGCGCAGCGACACCTTGCCCCGGATCGTTTGATCGCTGCCGATTGGATGCAGCGCGGCCGGGTCGCCGGTTGCGATTGTTGCGGCCTCGGCAGGCACCACGCCGACCTTCAGTACCAACCCTTCCGGCCGCGCCAAGGTCAACAGTGCAGAACCCTCAGTCACGATCGTGCCTGGCGTGATCGAGACCATGGTGACAATGGCGGCAAATGGGGCGTGCAGCACACTGGGACCGTTGGCGCCCTGAGCTTGCAGTGCGGTGAGTGTCGCGCGGGCATTGGCCTGGGCTTGCTCTGCCTGCGCGAGCTGCTGCTGCGTGGCCAGGTGTTGCGCGACCATCCCGCGGGTGCGCGCGACCAGTTCGTCTGCCACACTTTGGGCAGTTTCGGCACGCGTGTAGGCGGCCGTCGTGGTGGGACTGGGTGACAGGCGCAGCAGCGGCGCATCCTTTGCCACTTGCTGGCCTGGCCGCACGTACAGGTCGGCCACCGTCGCCGACAAGGCGGCCATGACCGTGTGCTGCGCCGCCGCGCTGGGCTGCACGGTGCCATAGGCGGCGACGATCCGCGGCAGGCTGCCCTTGTGCATGCTCTGCAACTGCACGAGCACGCTCGGTTGCCTGGGCGGCGGGCCGGCGGCAACCAGCCATATGGCTGCAGCAAGCATACCGAGCGTACGGAACGTTCCGGGGCGGAGCGAGCGAGGCAGCAGCTTCATTGCAATGCCATGCGATCGGGAGGGGCGATGCGGGCCGATGGCAGGCCGATGCCCAGTTCCACTCCCAGCGTAATCCGGTCCTCGTCGATCATGCGATGCAACACGATAACCTCCAGCCGGCGCTGCAATGCGGTGGTCTCGTAATCCACCAGGCTGCGCTGATCGAGATTGCCGTCGCCGTAGGCGGCGCGGGCGCTGGCGGCGATCCGGTCGGCGGCCGAGGCAGCCCGCTGCGCGCGCGTCAAATCGTCTGATAGCCGCCGCTTCTGTGCGCCCAGGCCGCGTATGGCGCCAACCGCGCTGTCCAGCCGTGACAGGTATTGCTCCCGTAGCACCAGACGCGTGGCGCGGGACTGCGCGATCTGGCCCTGGTTGCGATTGAACACCGGCAGGTCAAAGGTGACGTTCGGGCCGGCGGACTGCACGTCGGTGGTATCGGAGCCCCAGGAACCGCCCAGCACGAAAGCGGGGAACTGCCCCAGGATCGCGGCACGCAACGATTCCTCGGCGGCGCGATAGCCCAGTCGAAGCGCGACCAAATCCGGCCGGGTGTGAGGCAATGCCGCGATCAGCGGGGCCAGTGCGGCGGGCAACGGATGCAGTACTGGTGGCGCGATGGCAAACTGCACCGAGGGCTCCAGGCCGAGCAAGGCATCCAGCGCCTGCCAGTCCTGGAGGCGCGCAAGGTTCAGAGCCACCAGTGATTGCTGTGCGGCGGCCTGCGCTGCCAGCAATGGAGCCAGCGCGGACAGGGCAAGGTTGCCGGCCAAGGTGGCGGTTTGCGCCTGCGCCAGTTCATCGGACAGCAAATCGCGCTCGTGCCGCGTCACGGCGATCGATCGGCTGGTCCAGTAAATGTCCAGCGACAGCAGTCGCGCCTTCTGCGCCACCTGCCACTCCTGCCACAGCAATCCGGCATTGACCTGCGACAGTTCAGCTTGCGCCGACCTTACCCGCGCATGATAAGTGACAAGAGCAGTGATGTCCTGCGACAACGATGCCGTGTAGGCGGGCGTGCTGCCAGGGCCGCCGAGCAATGCTGCAAAGCCGAGGCTGACGGAGGGATTGGGCAGGAGCGTTGCCTGCAGCAGGCTCGCCTGGGCGAAGGCAGCCTCTCCCCATTGTGAGCGCAACGCCGGATCGTTCAGCAGGGCGAGCCAGCCAATCGCGTCGAGGCTCAGCGGCGCCCGCAGATCGATTGCCACCGGCTGCGGTTGCGGGGCCGTGGGCGGCACGCTCGTATCGAGATCGAGCAGATTGGGTGCCAGATCGGGTGCGGACGGCAGTGGCAAGGGCCGAAAGCTGGCACAGCCGGCAGTCGTTGCCACGAGAGCGAGAGCGATGGCGCAGCGAACGGGACGGTGCATCGCCAAGGTGCGAATCCCTGGTGCGCGGTCATCGCGGGTGCGCTGCCGTGCGGTGCCGCCCGGCTTGCGACTTGATAAGAAGACTTCGCCCTCCTGGCCTTGCGAGTCGCCTTTACGGCAAAGCGACCGGTAGGGCTGCTGTCATGGGAGAATTGACGGGACGAAGCAATCTCTGTGGAGGTGACGACTCCGTGCCCATCCCCCGAAGATAGCTGAGCCCGCAAGCCAAGGGGAAAATCTTGTCTCTTGCTAAATTGGCGCGTTGACAGAGTTCGAAGCGCTGCGCCGCCGGTTCGGCGCTCGCCGATCAGTTTGGTTGCGGCAGGCTGGCGAGATAGCTAGCAACTGCGCTGCGCTCGGCCGGGCTCAAGGCGGTCGCGACCTGGCGCATCATGGCGTTGTGCCCTTTCGGTCCGGCGAAATGTGCCAACCGCGCAAGGGTTGTCGACGCCGGCAGCCCGGCGAGCTCTGGGGCGTGGATCGCGGGATTGCCTTGGAAATTCTGCCCGTGGCAGGTCGTGCAAGCCAACGCGCCGTGGCCATTGCCGTCGTGGGCGATGACGTTGCCATTTGGTCCGGCTGCGGCAACGAGCACCGCGCACAGAGGAAGCAACAGGATCCGTATCCGATGCATGTTGTGAGCCTTTATGCGATGACGGACGGTCGCCAACTCAAGGCGGATTTCACGTCACGACGGTTGAAACGCGCTGAACGCCGCCGCCTTTGCGGGCGGCGGCGACAGCATTCCGGCTTTGTCTGTTATTGCGCTGCGGCGAGTGCCAGATCTCCCATGCCCAGCGCGCGGGCCACACCCGCGCCGTAGGCGGGATCGGCCCGCATGCAGTTCTCAATATGGCGCTGCTTGATGTGCGGCCGAGCGTCGCCCATCGCACGTGCGGTATTCTCGAACAAGGCCTGTTGCTGCGCTGGTGTCATTTTACGGAACAGGTTGCCCGGCTGCTCCCAATGGTCGTCGTCCACGCGATGGTCCCAGTGCGCCGCTTCGCCATCCAACGGCAGTGGCGGTTCGGAGAAGTCCGGCTGGTTCGCCCACAGCTCGGCACTGTTCGGATGGAAGGTGAGCGTGCTGCCGAGATTGCCGTCCGTGCGCATCTCGCCGTCGCGATGGTAGCTCATGAATGGGCATTTCGGCGCATTCACGGGGATATGGTTGAAATTGACGCCGAGGCGATAGCGCTGCGTGTCGCCGTAGGAGAACAGTCGCGCTTGCAACATCTTGTCAGGCGAAAAACCGATGCCGGGCACGACATTGGCAGGTGAGAACGCCGCTTGCTCGACTTCCGCGAAGAAATTGTCGGGGTAGCGGTTAAGTTCCATCACGCCGACCTCGATCAGCGGATAGTCCTTCTTCGGCCAGACCTTGGTCAGATCGAAGGGGTTGTGCTTGTGGGTCTTGGCCTGCGCTTCCGTCATCACCTGGATGTACATCTTCCAGCGCGGGAAATCGCCGGAATCGATGGCGTTCAGCAGATCCCGCCCGTGGCTCTCGCGGTCATTGGCAACCAGAGCGGCGGCCTCGGCATCGGTGAGGTTGGCGATGCCCTGCTGGGTGCGGAAATGGAATTTCACCCATACGCGCTCATTCGCCGCGTTGATCAGGGAGAAGGTGTGGCTGCCGAACAGATGCATGTGGCGGAAGCTTTTCGGAATGCCGCGGTCCGACATGACGACCGTCACCTGGTGCAGCGCTTCGGGCAAAAGGCTCCAGAAGTCCCAGTTGTTGTCGGCGCTGCGCAGTCCGGTGCGCGGGTCTCGCTTGATGGCGTGGTTGAGATCCGGGAAGCGCAGCGGGTCGCGGAAGAAGAACACCGGCGTGTTGTTGCCGACGATGTCCCAGTTGCCTTCCTCGGTGTAGAATTTCAGCGCGGTTCCGCGAATGTCGCGTTCGGCATCTGCGGCGCCTCGCTCGCCGGCAACAGTAGAGAAGCGGACGAACATCGGTGTCTGCTTGCCGATGGTATTGAAAAGCTTGGCGCGGGTGAAGCGGCTGATATCGTGCGTGACGGTGAAGGTGCCGTAAGCGCCCCAGCCTTTCGCGTGCATCCGCCGCTCCGGGATCACCTCGCGGTCGAAGTGCGCCATTTTTTCGATCAGCCAGATGTCCTGCAACAGTGCTGGGCCGCGCGGACCCGCGGTCATGATATTGGTGTTGTCGGCGACCGGGGCGCCAGTGGCATTGGTAAACAGCTTTGCTTCGGACACGATAGGCTCCTGAGATGTTTGCTAGGGCTCGGTTGCAGGCTGGTTGGCAATGCGATGCGGTCAGCCGTTCCAGAGCGAGCCGCGGATCACACTGCAGAAATTTCCTGGCACGAAATTCGGATCTTTATCGGCCAGGACGTCTGCCTTGACGTTGCCAAAGGTGGTCTGCGGCTTGTACCTGATGCCGTCATAGAAGGCCTGGATGATGTCTTCCTTGAAGCGGGTGGTGCGCGGATGTGCCTGCACGACCGCCTTGCGCTGCGCCTCGGAGAATTCGGCATAAGCGATGCCCAGCACGTCCATTTCGACGCCCGAAGTTAGCAACGCAATCACCGGATGCATGTGCTGCGGAATTCCCGGCGTGGTATGCAATGCGATGGCAGTCCATACGATGTCGATGTCCTGCGGCGAAATGCCGCGGTCGCGCAAGAAGTTGCGGGCGGTGTTTGCGCCGTCCACTTCGAAGCGCTCATCTGGGCTGCTGTAACGATTCGTCAACCCCATGTCGTGAAACATTGCGCCGGCGTAGAGCAATTCGGCATCGAATGTCAGATCGCGGCGGGCCCCGGTCAGCGCGGCCCAATAGAAGACACGACTTGAATGATTGAACAGCAGCGGCGATTCCGTATCGCGCACGATCTCGGTGATCTCGCGCGCAAGCTTGCTGTCAGGGACTTTGATTCCTGCAAGTTCGATAGCCATCCTGATTCTCCCGGCGGGGGCGCGGCGCACAGTCCGCGTGGTGGCGGTGCGGGCCGAATGTGGTTCGCACCATCGCCAAATCAGAGTGGGGGGCAATTACTGGTGCGGAAGAGTGACCTATACCTTGGTTTAATAGCTTGTCGACCAAGTCGCATACATGCCTCATACGTGGCGCCGGTGCGCGGAAAGAGGCAAATCCATATCGCATTCCATGGGCCCGGGCCTGACCAGGCTGCAAGGCTGCTTGAGAGCAAGCGGGATCGCGCTGGGGCTCTGGCCCGGCCGCCGCGCCGCGACCGGCGCGGCCCGATTTTGCTCACCTGGGCGTGATCTGCCGCAAACCTGGTCGGTCCGTTCCGAAAAGCGAACCGACCGGCCAAATCACCAGCCGCCCAGACGTGGATAAACCTCACGTGCGAACATCCGAATCCCTGCCACCGTCTCCTCGTGCCCCAAAAACCCTGCCTGGCCCATGATCAGCAGATGCCCGAACCCGCCGACCCGGTCATAGATCTTGCGAATTTGTGCCGCCACCTGATCCGGCGTTCCTGCCATCATGATGCCCGCTGCGATCGCGCCCTCCACGGTTGCGCTGCGGCGGAATGCGCTCAGCGGATGCTCCTCTCCGCGCAACATGCGCACGCCGGCATCCACCGGCACGTACCCGGGCGGCGCCGAAAAATGCAACGGCACCTTGTTCGACGTGATGTACCACAGCAGCTTCTCCGCGCCGGCATGCGCCGCGGCCTCGGTCTCGCCGACATAGACCAGTGCCGCATAGGCCAGCCGGTCGTTCGGCACGACATCGCCGCGTCCCGCCTCCCGCCATGCCGCGCGGTATGAATCGAAGATCCGCTTTGTCCCGTCGAATCCGGTCAGGAACGTAGCCTGCACGTAGCCCTTCGAACCCACCCTGGCAGCGCCGCCCGGACTGGTGGTACTGATCCAGATCGGCGGGTGCGGCAGTTGCCAGGGCCGCGGCCAGATGTTGATCTGACGCGCATGGAAGAAGCGGCCTTCGAAACTCACCGGACCGTCGTGATGCGTCCAGGCCTTCACGATCATATCCAGTGCTTCCCACTCCCTCTCATTCATCCGCACCGGATTACTGTTCGCTGGCGAAATCTCATAGGGCACGCCGCGCACGAATCCTGCTTCGAGACGGCCGCGCGACAGCACGTCGATCATCGCCATCTCTTCCGCCACGCGCACCGGCTGGCGGCGGTTGGCGATCGGGTTGCCGAGAATCAGCAGGCGTGCCCTGGAACTTTGCCGCGCCAGCGCCGCCAGCATCAGCGGCGCCGCAGGATCGACACAGGTCGCGGTCTGGTGGTGCTCGTTCAGCATGATCTCCATGCCTTCGTCCTCGGCGAGCAACCACTCGTCGAGATAGCGATGGTAGAGATCGGCGCCAATACGCGGATCGTAGTGCCGGTTGGGCAGCGTGACGCGGATTGAGTCGTACGTCTCGGCCGGCGGCAGCAGATGATAGGCGGTTTCGCTGAAATGCCAGGCGCGCATTGGTCAGTTCCCTCCGTCCAGGAACGCAAGCACCGTTTCGGCGAACGCGGTGGATTGCTCCAGTTGCGGCACGTGGCCGGCGGCGGCGATCGTTGTGGTGCCGGCGTTGGGCAGCAGGCGTGCGTAGCCTTCGAGATAGTCGGCGGAGACCAGGCCGTCGCTTTGGCCGCGCAGGAACAGACTGGGGCTGGTGATGCGATGCAGGCGGTGGCGCAGCTTGGGATTGTGCATGTACGGCTCCCAAACCAGCAGCGCGGTGGTTTCGCGGTTGCGCAGCATGGTCGCGAGCTGCGCATCCGACAGTGCGGCAAGGTCAGGACGGTGGCGATCGGGGTCGTGGTAGAGCAATTTCTCGACGTCGGCGGCGGGCATGGCGAAGATGTCGGGGATGTCCAGCGTGTCGCGTCCGCCGAGTTTCACGCCGACGGGCGCTACGAAGACGATGCGGCGGAAACGTTCGGGCACCATGCTGGCCAGTTCGGCACCGATCCATCCGCCGAGCGAACATCCGATCAGGTCGAACGGCCCTTCGCCCAGCGACGCAAGCAATTCCAGATAGAGCAAGGCGATGTCGTCCGGCCGGTCCATCCAGTCGGGCAGGGTGGATTCGCCGAAGCCGGGATGCGACGGCGCGATGACGCGACGGTGTTTGCCCAGCAGCGAAACGAACGCGTCTTCGGGGCGGAAGCCGCCGGCGCCATGGAGGAACAGGAGAGGCGGGCCACGGCCGCTCTGGCAAAGCGCGAGGTCGATTCCGGCCAATGTGATTCGGTCCATGGACGTCCGGCTCCCTTCCGGTTGTGGGGAGGGTATGGCGATTGCCGCCGCGGTGAAAGCCGCCGCGACCGCGTTGATGTTCCGGCAACGGGTCTGCCTTGTGTTGGCGGCCTCGGCTACGGTCGTCATTCAGACCGGGGTCGGCCTGATACCGTGTTGCCTGGGAATCGAACATCACATTCTCAAATTTCGTAGGTCTGTTCGGCTTCGCATTCTCAAATTTCGCAAGTCTGTTCGGCTTCGCCGGGACTGCTGTCGCGATGTCTGAGTCAATAACACGAACCGCGCGCCAAGTCAACTCGTGATGTTGTACCTTCGACGGATCGCGCCTGCTTTCATTGCGTGCCGCGTGAGCTGTCTTCGCCGAGAGACGGTGCGATCGTCCGTTGGCGATTGCTTCGCTTCGCTCGCAATGACATGGGGTCGCGCTATGACATGGGGCCGCGCAATGACATGAGGCCGCGCGATGATGTGTGGAGCGGCACCCACCGGTCGGCTTACGACGCCCGCCTCCAGGTCGTGCCGCCTGGGCCGTCTTCCAGCACGATCCCCTTTGCCGCCAGCTCTCCTCGGATCGCATCGGCGCGAGCGAAGTCGCGCGCCTTGCGCGCCGCGACACGCGCGGCGATCGCAGCCTCGATCTCCGCCGCGTCGTCGATGCCGCCACGGAACCAGGCCGCCGGATCGGCGCCCAGCAGGCCCAGGGCGCCACCGGCCGACCGCAATCCCCGCGCGGCTTCGAAATCGCCGGCCAGCGCCTGGTCCGCCAAGGCGTGCATCTCCGACAGCGCCAGTGGCGTGTTCAGGTCGTCGCACAGCGCCTCGGTCACCGCTTCCGGTACGTCTGCGCCGTCCAGCGCGGGATAGCGTTCCAGCGCACGGTAGAAACGGTCCAGTTCGCGCCGTGCCTCGGCGATCGCCGCGTCGTTGAAATCCGGGGTGGACCGGTAATGCGTGCGCATCAGCAGCAGCCGGATCACCTCGCCCGGCGCGCGCTTCAACGCATCGCGCAGGGTGGTGAAATTGCCGAGGCTCTTCGACATTTTTTCGCCGTTCACCAGCAACATGCCGGTGTGCACCCAGTAGCGGGCGAAATGGCTGCCGGGGAAGGCGCAGCAGCTCTGCGCCGACTCGTTCTCGTGGTGCGGAAAGAGCAAGTCGGTGCCGCCGCCGTGGATGTCGAACGTTTCGCCCAGGTACTTCCAGGACATCGCACTGCACTCGATGTGCCAGCCGGGGCGGCCGCGGCCCCATGGGGACTGCCAGCCGGGCAGGTCGGGCGGGGATGGCTTCCACAACACGAAATCGCCGGGGTCGCGCTTGTATGGCGCCACTTCCACGCGCGCGCCGGCCAGCAATTCCTCGGGGCTGCGGCCGGACAGGTGGCCGTAGGCGGGATAGGTGTGCACCGCGAACAAGACGTGGCCCTCCGCGGCATAGGCGTGGCCCGACGAGATCAGGCGCTCGATCATGCCGATCATCTCGGGGATGTGGTCCGTGGCGCGCGGCTCCACGTCCGGGGGGCGCGAGCCCAGCGCCGCCATGTCCTTGTGGTAGTCGGCGATGGTGCGGGCGGTGAGCGCGCCGATCGGCTCGCCCAGTTCGGCGGCGCGGGCGTTGATCTTGTCCTCGACGTCGGTGATGTTCCGCACATAGGTCAGGCGCGGATACAGCCGCCGCAGCAGGCGGGCCAGCACGTCGTAGACCACCTCGGGCCGCGCGTTGCCGACATGCACCAGGTCGTAGACGGTGGCGCCACACACATACATCCGCACATGCTGGGGATCGAGCGGCTCGAAGCGCTCCTTCCGGCGGGTGAGGCTGTTGTGCAGGGTCAGCGTGGGCATGGCGGTTCCTTCGCGAGGGGCGCTTTTTCGGGCAATCGCCGGGGCAAATCAATGCGCGGTGCATTGACTTTGGCCTGTGCTCCGGGCTACGCGGTAAGAGCGAATTAAGAATTATTCGCAACCCTGCCCGCCGGGCCGGAAGGAAGGATCGTCGGTCATGTCGGGCGAGCAAGTCGGTATCGCGGGCGGGGCAGGTTGGGGCGCGCGCGCGGCGCGGTTCCTCGCCGTGTTCGGCCCGGGCGTGGTGGTGATGCTGGCCGACACCGATGTCGGCAGCGTGATCACCGCCGGCCAGAGCGGCGTGCAATGGGGCTACCGGCTGCTGCTGTTGCAGCTCGTGCTGGTGCCAATTCTCTACATGGTGCAGGAACTGACCGTCCGGCTGGGCATCGTCACCGGCCGCGGGCATGGCGAGCTGATCCGTGACACGTTCGGCCCGGTCTGGGCCTGGGTGTCGGCGGCGGGGCTCGGGGTTGCGACCGTCGGCGCACTGCTGACCGAATTCTCGGGCGTCGCCGGGGTGGGCGAGCTGTACGGCGTGCCCCGCTTCGCCACGCTGCCGATCGCGGCGGTGGCGCTGCTGGCGGTGGTGATCACTGGGTCCTACCGGCGGGTGGAGCGGGTGGCGATCGCCGTCGGATTGTTCGAGCTGGCGTTCTTCTTCGTCGCCTTTGCGGCACATCCGGATCCGCACGCGCTGCTGGCCGGGTCGTTCACCATTCCGTACCGCAACGCGGATTACCTGTACCTGGCGGCGGCCAATATCGGCGCCGTGATCATGCCCTGGATGATCTTCTACCAGCAGTCGGCGGTGGCGGATAAGCGGCTGCGGTTGGAGCATATGACCGCTGCCCGATGGGATACCGCGATCGGGGCGGTGATCACCCAGCTTGTGATGGCTGCCGTGCTGATCGCCTGCGCTGCCACGATCGGGCGCGACCATCCGGACGCGTCGCTGCAATCGGTCGGCGACATGAGCCAGGCACTGACGCCGTTCCTGGGGGTTGCGATGGGCAACCTGGTGTTCGGGCTGGGCGTGCTGGGCGCGGGGATGGTGGCGGCGATCGTGTGCTCTTTGGCCTTCGCCTGGGGGCTGGGCGAGGTGACCGGCTATCGGCGGTCGCTGGAATACCGGCCGCTGGAGGCTCGGTGGTTCTACGGGGTGTACGCCGCGTGCGTGGTGGCGGGCGCGGTGGCGGTGGCGCTGTGGCCGAACCTGGTGTCGCTGAACGTCGGCGTGCAGGTGATGAACGCGCTGCTGCTGCCGCTGGTGCTGGGGTTCCTGATCGCCCTGTCGGTGCGGGCGCTGCCGCGGACGTACCGGCTGCGGGGCGGGTATTTCTGGCTGGTGGTTGGGGTGTCCGTGGTCACCTGCGCCCTGGGCGTCTTCGGGGGTCTGCAAGGCGCAGGATTGTTCTGACGGGCGTGGCACCGGGGGGCGCGGGCCGGCGAACGATGCCGGGTGTCGGACGGGCTCGCCGGGGGCGATGCGCGGGTGCGTCTCGTGCTCGTCTCGTTTGGATTGATATGAGATTCCATGACGCGTTGCGAGATGCGCGTGTGATGCGTCTCGCGATCGTCTCGTTTCGTTTCCTGTGAGACAGCGTGCGTTCGGGAGCCTTGCTGGTTTCGTGGTTCTCGGTGGCGGTTCGTTCTGCCTCCGTGTTACGATGCTAAAATTATTGCGGGCAGGAAGGAGTGCCGGGGGCCTCCTGCGGTATTCGCGCGGTGATGAGAATCGGGGACATGCGATCCGGCACACGCGCATTGCGGCGGGCCGTGCGGTGCGCGTTGCCGCAGTGCGAATCGGTATGGCGGGGCCGGACATGCTCCGGCCCCGTTGGTCAGGCTTTGCGTGGGTGTGTGGTGCGGTCAGGGCGGGCCGGTGGCTGCCGCCGCGACCGCCATGTCGGGGGCCGGCGATGCGCTGAACGGATCGGCCAGCCAGTGCTCGCCGAGGAAGACATCCAGGATCTGCCGGAGTTCGTCGCGCGTCTGCACCGGGCGGCCCAGTTCGGGCTTGTGGTCAAGTTCGACTGCGCCGAAGCGCTTCTCGCACCTGCGGATCTCGCTGAAGTATTTGTTGAAACTGCCGCCATAGCGGCGGAACAACGAGAACAGCTCGGTGCCGAAGGGGGCGGCGCAGAGGAAAGGCGCGATGCCGAAATCGAGGCAGATCCCGACGAGGGTGCGGCCTATGGGCCGATCGCGGACCTCGGCTTCGACCTGGCGCATGGAGGGCAGGTTGTCGAGCGTTAGTTCTTCTTGCGAGCCGGTGCGGCGGCAGGGCCGGCGCGCGGCAGTTTGTCGCGGTGACGCGGCGGCTGGGGTGGCGGCGGCCGGCGGGGTTGGCGGATCTGCGGGGCGCGTGGCGCGATCGCGCTGCGCCGGGACGACGAGGTCCCGGCCGGACCTGGCGCGTTCCAGCAGCATGCGTTCCAGCGCGACGGCGCGCATGATGCCTCGATACACATGGGCGAGGATGGTCGAAATCCGCGCCGTGCCGAAGAACTGCGCGATGGTGGAAAAGCCGCCGCGGAAAGCGCGGTGTTCGAACATCTCGGCGAGGCGGCGGCCGTGCGCGGCGATGATGGACAGGATGCAGAGAAGGTGCGCAATGCGCTCGGGCATGGGTTGGGCGTCGCGATCCTGTTGGGGATCGGGCTGGGTAGCAGGGCCGTCGGTATGATTGCTCTCAGTCTCTATCATCATTTTGGTAGTATAAATGACTGTACGGTGCGGGGTCAAGGACTATTTTCAGGAAGTGCGGTGGCCTGGATCGGTCCGGCCGGGGGCCCGATTGCTCTCATCCCCGGTGGTCGGGTTGATCGGGCGGAGGATCGAGCGCGTGCGCTGTCCGGTCATTGCGTTGGCACGCACGGTCAATGCGGCTGGGTCCCCTCCCCCCGGCCCCGTCCCACAACGGGAGGGGGAGCATCGCCGTTTTCTTGTCTTGCTGCCGCGAGCGTCTTGCGGCCCGCGAGCATGTCGTCGAGCGAGCCGAACGCCGCCATGTAGTGGCCGGCGAAGCCCTTTGCCTCAAGCTGCGAGAACAGTTGGGGGAAATCGAAATCGCCGTGGCCGGGACAGAGATGTTGCTCGGTGCCGTTGCGAAAGCAGTCTGCCAGCCGGACTTCCCGAACGCGTCCGATCGGCATCGATGCGACGAAACCGGCGACGCCCTCGGGCACCAGGTGCGCATGGTTGGCGGTGAATGCCAGGGCCAAGGCGGGCGAGTCGATACGGTCGTAATACCAGCGCCATTCGTCCAACGTGTGCGCGAGGTAGTGCACTTCGGCGTCCGCCGGTTCCTTGTTCAGGTTCTCGAGCAATAGCGTGACGCCTTGGGCTTCCGCGTAGTCCGCTGCTCGCCGCAGGCGTTCGAGCCCTGCCTCCATGCGTTGCGCCTGATCGGAGCCGAAATGGAATCCCGCGTGCACGACGATCCATCCCGCACCAAGTTTCGCGGCCGCATCGACATAGGCGCGCAGATAGGAGTCTGATGCGTTCGACAGCAGCGGCGCGTATTCGGCGACGTTCACTGCGGACGAGGTATGCAGCCCGAGCTGCACGCCTGCCTGCGCGCAGGCGTCGCGGATGGCGGCGGATCGCACGGCATCGAAGCGGGTGAACGCGTTGGCGCCGGTATCCAGTTCGATGTCGATGAATCGGACGCCTTGGCGGGTGGCCCAGGCGATCGCGTCTTCCAGTTTCAGTTTTCGGCCGATATCGATGCCGATACGGTGGAGCAAGGTCTGGTTCATGGGCATTTCGTGCACGGCAAGTCCATCAGTGGTAACCAAAGGGGTGCGCACCTTGCCTCGGAACATGCCACGGGACCAGCCGACATGAGCGACGCGGAGCTTCGTTCCCTGCTACGTGACTGCCTGGTGTTGTGGGACATCGCGGGCTCGATCGTCGCGGCCGATGGCGGCATGGCGATCGAAACGAAGGACGGGCGTTTCGTGCTGCAACGCGCCGCACCGGATATGCGACCGGTGCGCTGGCTGCTGCAAACGCCTGAGCGCGCGGTTGCTGGCCGGGTGCCACGCGCTGCTCCATCGATCGTGGCTGCCTTGAGCGCGCTGCGTCACGCGATGGGCGGGGATGGCGGAGCCAGCCTGCGGATCGGTGCTGCGTGAGAGCGTCTTGCGGCGATGCGCGTTATGGCGGCGCGATCATCATGCAGTTTGAGGTCCGCATTGCCGTCAGGCAAATTCGCGCCTGGTCAAATTTGACATCTTTGAGCAGGTGAAGACGCGGTGGCGCTGGCGATTGCGGGCCCTGTTCTGCTGCGCCGCAATGGACCCGATGGCACGCGTTGGGCGGCGCGGGCGGCGCGGGTGGCGGCCGCCCGCGGACTGGCGCTCAATCGCTGTCGGGCGGGATCACGTTCTGGGGCTTCGGGCCGAGCAATGCCGCGCGCATCGTCTCGGCCGACTTCACCCGGATGTCGTCCCAGGCCTGCGGCGTGAAGAAGGCCGCGTGCGGCGTGATGATCAGCCGTCCGATCGTCCAGGGCTCGCGTGCGCGGTAGGCGCGGACCAGTTCCGGCACCGGCTCGACGGGCGGTTCGATTGGCAGCACGTCCAGCGCGGCGCCGGCGAGATGGCCCGCTTTCAGCAGTTCCGCCACGGCGTCTGGATCGACGATCGGGCCGCGCGCGGTGTTCACCAGGACCGCATCCTTCGGCAGCAGTGAGAGCTGCTTCAGGCCGAGCAAGCCGCGCGTCTCCGGTGTCAGCGGCGCGTGCACCGACAGCACGTCGGACATTTGCAGCAGCTCTTCCAGCGTTCTGGCGCGGCCGACGCCGACGCCCAGTTCGGCGCCGTTCGGCAGGTTGGGGTCGTAGAAGACGACACGGAAGCCGAGCGCCTTGGCACGCAGCGCGGCAGCCGTGCCGATGCGGCCCAGGCCGACGATGCCGAAGGTCTGCACGCCGAGGCGGCGCACCAGCGGATCGATGATATAGCGCCAGGCGGCGGGCGGGTCGGCGCGCTGCGCTTCGACGTGCAGCAGGATGCCGCGGCGCAGGGTCAGCGCCAGCGCGATGGCGTGGTCGGCGACTTCGGTAGTGCCGTAGTCGGGGACGTTCAGGATCATGATCTGGCGCCGCGCGGCGGCGATGCGATCCAGGTTGTCGTAGCCCACGCCCATGCGGCAGATCGCGCGCAGGCGGGGGAAGCGCTCCAGGTCGGCCGCGGTAACCTTGTAGCGCAGGATCATCAGGCCTTCGGCGGCGGCGCAGTCTTCGTCGGTCAGATCGGCGAGGTTGTTGGAAGCCTTGGGGAAGATCACCCGCACGTCCGGGCCGTAGATGCGGCGTTCGACGCTGTCGTCGGGATAGGCGTTTTCGGAATAGAGCACGGTCACGGACATGGTGCGGACGCTTCCCCTTCGGTTCAGCGGAACGGCTAGCGCGCCGGGGACCAGATGGCCAGATGAGCCAGGAAAACCTTGCAGATCGCGAGCCGGCACCCTATCTGACCAGTCTGGTCAGTAAGAGTCCGTTAACATGTCTCCGGCACAAGATCGCCCTGGCCCGGTGCCGCCCCCACCCAACGGTACCCCGGCCTGGAAACTGGAAGACGCCAAGGCGAGGTTCAGCGAAGTGGTCCGTCTTGCCCTGCAAGGACAGCCCCAGCACGTCAGCGTTCGCGGGAGGCCCGCCGTGGTAGTACTCTCTGCGCTCGACTATGCCCGCCTGGCCCCTGCGGCTTCCAGCCACAGCCTGGCCGCCTTGTTCGCCGACAGCCCCTTCGCCCGGCTGGACGATTTTGAATCCTCCATGGTGCGGGAACGTGCCCCGGTGCGCGAGGCCCCGGACTTCGAAGCGTGACCCTGGCGCCCGCGCGCGGCTGGTTGCTGGACACCAACGTCGTCTCCGAACTGCGCAAGGGCCCAAGGGCGGCGCGCGCGGTCCGTGCCTGGGCGCACAGTGTCCCGCCCGCCGCCTGCTTCCTCAGCCGCATCAGCATCGCCGAGATCCGCTTCGGCATCGCCCGCGTCACCGACCCCGCCTTCCGCGCCGAACTGGACGCCTGGGTGCGCGACGGCCTGCTGCCGTGGTTCGGCGACCGCGTGCTGGACGTGGACGACCGCGTGCTGCTGTGCTGGCGGCAACTGGTCTGGGAGGGGCAGAAGACCAACTACACCTACGCCCAGCCCGATTCCTTGCTGGCCGCCACCGCGCTGGAGCATGAGCTGGGCGTGGCGACGCGCAATACCGAGGATTTTCGCCGCGCGGGGCTGCGTTTGCTCGATCCGTGGTGCGACCCGGCATAACGGCGGCGTGTGCCGGCCAGCAGGTTCGCGGCCATAGGCGTGTCGCATCCGGCGCTGTTACACTCGTGGCCTTGCCGGCAGGATTTCTCAATGCCGGCCATGCGTCACAGAGGATCGCGATGACAACCGTACGCGTGGTGTGCGGGCATGACTGCCCTGACATGTGTTCCTTGCTCGCCCATGTCGAGAACGGCCGCGTGGTTCGCGTGCAGGGTGACCCGGACCACCCGTTCACCGCCGGCTTTGCCTGCGGCAAGGTGAATCGCGACGCCGAGTTGGTGCATTCGCCGCAGCGGCTGACAACGCCTCTGCGCCGTGTCGGCGCCAAGGGCGAGGGTGCGTTCGTGCCCATCACATGGGACGAGGCGCTGAACGAGATCACCGCGCGCTGGAAGGCGATCATCGCCGGGTCCGGACCGCTTGCGCTGCTTGGCTACGCCTACAGCGCGCATCAGGGGTTGATGAATCGCGGCCTGCCGAACGGATTGTTCCATGCGCTGGGCACCAGCCGCATGCTGGCCGGCACCGTGTGCGACAGTTGCAGCGATGCGGCGTGGGAAGTCACGGTCGGCGCGGTTGGCGGGGCGGACCCGGAATCGGTGCTGGACTCCGACCTGGTGCTCTGCTGGGGCGCCGATCTGTTCGCGACCAACGTGCATTTCTGGGCGAAGCTGGAGGAAGCGCGGCGGCGCGGCACCGTGCTGATCGTGATCGACCCGCGGCGCACCCGGGCGGCGCAGAACGCGGATTGGCATATTCCCATCCGTATCGGCACCGACGCGGCGCTGGCGCTGGGTATCATGCATATCCTGGTGCGCGACGGCGCCTGCGACCGCGACTACCTGGCGCGGCACACGCTGGGCTTCGATCGGCTGGAGCAGGAGATCCTGCCGCGTTTTACGCTGGAACGCGTTGCTGCGATTACCGGCGTTGCCGAAGCGGACGTCGAACGGCTTGCCGCGGCCTATGGGAAAACGAAGAAGTCGTTCATCCGCCTGGGCTGGGGCATGACTCGCCTGACGCATGGCGGGCAGGCCTTGCGCGCCGTGGCGTTGTTGCCCGGGGTCACGGGCGCGTATGGCGTTTACGGGGGTGGTGCGCTGTCGGGCACCAATGCCTCGTTCGAACTGAACTACAATGCGGTCCGCAAGCCGTCCGGTCCGACGGACGCGCGCACGGTGAACCACCTGCGGCTTGGCGAGGCGCTGCTGGAACTGCGCGATCCGCCGATCCGCGCGTTGTTCATTGCCGCCAACAACCCCGCGGTTACCTGCCCTGACACGGCGAAGACGCGCCGCGGGCTGGCGCGCGAGGATCTTTTCACCGTGGTGCACGACCCGTTTCTGACCGTCACCGCGCGCTATGCCGACATCGTGCTGCCGGCGGCCACGTATCTGGAAACCGAGGACTTCTTCCGCGCCTACGGCTCCTACTACATGCAATACAGCCATCGGGCGGTGGCGCCGCAGGGCGAGGCGTGGTCGAACCTGCGCCTGGCGCAGGCGCTGGCGCAGCGCATGGGGGTGCAGGACCCGGTGTTCCGCATGTCGGAACGCGAGATCCTGCGCGCATTGTTCCATGGCGCCGGCGGCGCGTGCGCCGAGGTTGATGTGGATCGCCTGCCGGACGCCGGACCGGTGTCGATCGCTTGCAAGAACGGGCAGCAGTTCCGCACGCCGTCGGGCCGGCTGGAATTCTTTTCTGCGACGCTGGCCGCGCAGGGCCTGCCGCCGATGCCGGACTGGCAGCCCGATCCCGCCGAGGCCGCGCAAGCCGCGCGCTGGCCGCTGCGTCTGCTGACGGCTCCGGGGTACTTTCAGAGCCACACCGCGTTTTCCGGCGTCGCCAGCCTGCGCGCTCGCGAAGGCAAGCCGTGCTGCGTGCTGCATCCGCAGGATGCGGCGGTGCGCGGCCTGACCGAGGGGCAGCCGGTGCGGCTGGTGAACGACCTGGGCGCGATCACGTTGAAGCTGCAGGTACGGGACGAAGTGCAGCCGGGCGTGGTGCTGGTGCCGGGGCAACGTCCCGATGACGAGACGATGGACGGCACCGTGAACATGCTGTGCAGCGGGGCCTTTACCGATTTGGGAGCGGGCGCGACGTATCAGAGTACGTGGCTGGATGTGATCGCGCCCGGGGGACCGGTGAGCTGAGATTCGGCACCGTGACGCGGCAGAGATTCGATATTCAAGGCGGAGTCTGGTCCGCGCCCGTCACACGGTCGCTGGCCAGGCAGAGTGGTGCCGCCTCCCGAAGTGCGTCGACCTGCCTTGGCGTAGGGGTCATGTTCAGCGGTTCCAGTACCGCCACGGTTGCAACAAAGCGTTCGGAGCCAAGTGTTTTGTAAGCCGACCCCGGAGTGTCGGGATCGTCAACACGGCCAGAAGCCGCCGGCGCCCTGGATTGACTTACCTCTTCGCCCCCGCTGAATTGCCGGCGGGAGACTTCCATTTCTGGAGCAATGAATGCCGTCTGGGGTGGCGCAGAGCGCGCCGTCATTGTCACGACCTGTGTCCGGCGCCGGCTTCGCCTGGCTGGAGCGCGCCGGCGTCAACCTGCTGGTGTGGGTCGGCATCGCCCTGATCGGCGTGCCGCTTCTGCTGACACTTTATCTCAGTCTGTTCAATGAAAAGCTGATCCTGTTTCCGCCGCAGGGCTACACGCTGTCCTGGTACGCGGCGATCCTGCCCAATTTTGGCGGCCCGATCCTCACCAGCCTTGAACTCGCCGCCGCGGCCGTGTGCGGCAGCCTGGTGCTGGGCGTCCCCGCGGGGATCGGCCTGGCACGCTACCGGTTTCGCGGCCGCGGGTTCGTCTCCACCCTGTTGCTGGCGCCGCTGACCGTGCCTGGCATCGCGCTCGGGTTGGCGATCTACATCATGCTGGTGACGATCGATGAGAAGGCCGGGACCACGTTTACCAGTTCGCTGCTTGGCCTGGTGCTGGCGCATATCCTGGTCACCACGCCGTGGATGGTGCGGCTGTGCCTCGCCGCGCTGACCAACCACGAACGCAGCGCCGAGGAAGCCGCTGCCAGCCTCGGCGCCGGCCCGTTGAGGGTGATCTGGCGCGTCACATTGCCGGCCATGCGCCCGGGCATCATTGCCGGGGCGCTGTTCTGTTTCGTGTTCTCGTTCGAGAATCTTGAGCCGGCCTTGTTCCTGAGCAGTCCGGGGATCACGACATTGCCGGTCGCGGTGCTGGAGTATCTTGAATATCATATCGATCCGCTGGTTTCGGCGCTTGCGGTCGCCCAGACCGTGGGGGTGGCCGCGCTGCTGCTGGTGCTGGACCGCTTCATGCGTTTGGGTCAGGTCGCGCGATGAGCACTGTCGCCGCGCTGTCGCTGCGACAGCTTACCAAGCATTATGGCACGCATGCCGTGGTGCGCGATGTCACGTTGGATGTGGCACCTGGCGAGCTGATCGTATTGCTGGGGCCGTCGGGCTGCGGGAAGACCACCACGCTGCGCATGATCGCGGGTTTCGTGACGCCGGGCAGCGGCGATATTTGCCTCGAGGGCAATAGCATTATCGCGCTGCCACCGCATCGCCGCGAAATGGGCATCGTGTTCCAGAGCTACGCGCTGTTCCCGCATTTGACGGTCGCGCGTAACGTCGCGTTCGGATTGGAGATGCGACGCACACCGGCTGCGGTTGCCGGCGCTCGGGTCGAGGAAATGCTGCGGCTGGTGAAGCTGGAGGCGCTTGCGACACGCCTGCCGCGTGAACTTTCCGGAGGGCAGCAACAGCGCGTTGCGTTGGCACGCGCGCTGGCGATCCATCCGCGCCTGCTGCTGCTGGATGAGCCACTGTCGAACCTCGACGCCGCGCTGCGCGGCGAGATGGCACGCGAGATTCGCATCCTGCAGCGCAATGGCGGCATCACCACCATCATGGTCACGCACGACCAGACCGAGGCCATGGCGATGGCCGACCGGCTGGTGGTGATGCATGAGGGCCGCGTGCAGCAGATCGGGTCGCCGGAAACCGTTCATGCCGCGCCGGCCAATCCGTTCGTCGCGCGCTTCATCGGCGGCAGCAATATTCTGGAAGGGCGGCTGGGCGATCGCCGCCTGATATTGCCTGATGACACGACGTTGTCGCTGGCGGCGCACTACCCTGGCAGCGGCGCCGCGACGCTGGCCGTGCGTCCGGACAGCGTGCACCTGCTGGCTCCCGGCGGCGATGCGCGCGTGGAAGGCGAGGTGACGTTGTGCAGTTGGTTGGGGTCGGTCGTAGAGCATGTCGTGCAGCTTGGGCCGGACACCACGGTGCTGACGCGCGGTCCGGCTTTGGGGCGCGACGCCGTGCGGCGCCATGCGCCGGGCACGCGCGTCGCGCTGTCGTGGGAGCCTGCTGAAGAACGCTTGTTCGATGCCGACGGCAAGGCATTGGTCGCCGCCGTTACTATGAAGGAGACAAATGATGCGTAAGACACTCCCGTCAACGCCGGGCTCGAGCCGGCCATCGATACCGGACGGTTCGGGCGCAAGCGGCCGGCCCGGGGCCGGCGATGACGGGAGGGGATGGGGCCTGGCCGTCTCGCGCCGCACGGTTCTTGCTGCCGCGCCGCTGCTTGCCGCGCCGGCCATCCTGACTCGCAACGCGCAGGCCGCCGAACGCTGCGTCGTCGGCACCTGGGGCGGCGACTATGCGCGGCTGCTGCGCGAGAACATCGACGATCCGATCCTGAAGCCCGAGGGCGTGGATGTGATCCAGGACGTCGGCGATGTGAACCCGCGCATCTCGAAACTGTACGCGCAGCGCGCGTTGCCCCGTGGCACCGATGACATCGCCTGCGTCGATGCGATGAACGGCTATCGCCTGAATGCCGCTGGGCTGGTGGTGGACCTGACAGAGCAACAGGTTCCCAACCTGAAATACGTTCGTCCGGAACTGCGCATGGCGGGCTTCGTGCCGCATATCTTCAGTGCGCAGGTGCTGCTGTACAACCCGGCCACGGTGAAAAACCCGCCGCGCTCGATGGCCGACTTTCTCGACCCGCAGTGGAAAGGCAAGGTGGGCATGCTCGCCACCGGCGGCCCGTTCCTGCTGCAAGCCGCCAGCCTGCTGCAGTCGGGCACGACCACGGATTTCGACAAGGCCAAGGCGTTCATGCTGAAGCTGCGCGCCAACGGAGTGCGGCTGTATCCGGAAACCGACAATATTGCCCCGGCCTTCAAGAGCGGCGAGATCGACGTCGGCATGATCTGGCTGGCACGCAAAGTGATGTGGGAGAATGCCGGCTTTCCAGTGGCGTCCACCTTCCCGAAGGAAGGCGCAATTCTTTATGTCTCCGGGATGGTGATGCCGAAGAATGCGCCCGACAAGGCTGCCGCCTATAAATACATGAACGCGCTGCTGGCGCCGCCGGCGCAGCAGGGGTTTGCCGAGCATATGGGCTATCTGCCAACGGTGACCGACGCGCCGCTGACCGGCAAGGTGGCAGAGCAATTGGCCTTCCCGAAACCCATGCCGAAGCTGGTGCCGCCGGATTATGCCGTGTTGGCCAAGGCCATACCGGACCTGAACACCTGGTGGTTGAAGAACATGCAGAATGGCGGCTGAACGCCGGGAGGCCGGCGCCGCGCTGACATTGCTCGGCCCGGCCAGCCTGATGATGGTGGCAATGCTGATCGCGCCGCTGGCGTTCCTGGTGCGCATCAGCCTGAACCGCTTCGACCCGACGCAGTTGATGATCGCGGCGGTGACACCGGAGAACTATCTGCGATTCTTCCGCGACCCGTTCTACTGGAATATCCTGGTCACCACGCTGCGCGTTTCGATCATCGTGACGGTGGTGTGCCTGGCGCTGGGCCTGCCGATGGCCTGGCGCCTGGCACGCACCACCAGCCGATGGAAATCGGTCTACATGGTGCTGACGGTGCTGCCGCTGTTTGTTGGGGCAACGACACGAACAGCGGGATGGATGATCCTGTTCGCGCGGGGCGGGATGCTGGACATCATTTCGCGCGATGTGCTGCACGGCGGTGGCGTGAACCTGATGTTCACCGAATCCGCGGTGATCGCGGGAATCATCGCCATCAACCTGCCGTTCACCCTGTTGACGCTGCAAAGCGTGTTTGAAGGGATCGATCCTCGGCTGGAGGAGGCCGCGGCGTCCATGGGTGCCGCGCCGTCACGCGCATTCTGGCGCATCGTGTTCCCGCTGGCGTTGCCGGGTGTGAGCATCGCCGGAACGCTGTGCTTCATCCTGTGCATGAACGCGTTTCCCACGCCGGTATTGCTTGGCGGTCCGCGATTTCAGATGATGGCGCCGCTGTTGTTCTGGGCGTTCAGCAGCGACAACGACTGGCCGTTCGCCGGGGCCATCGCGTTCATCCTGATCGCAACGACGCTGGTGCTGACCGGGGTGGCGAATGTGATGATTCCGCGGCGGTACCGGGCGCGGTAGAACGTGTGGTGCGGTACCCATGTCGTGCGGTACTCATGTCATTGCCAGGAGCGTAGCGACGTAGCAGCCTCGTTCGAGGGTGCCTGTCCGATGACCGGGGTTGCTTCGTCGCTTTGCGCCTCGCGATGACATGTGGGGGCGATGACATGTGGGGGCGATGACATGTGGGGGCGATGACATGTGGGGGCGATGACATGTGGGGGCGATGACACGCATCCCCCGGCTTGCGCGGATCGATCGCCTGCGTGCACTGTCGGGCCGCTTTTGCCAGATGGAGACAGGATGATGGATGCCCCCGTGCCAACGATCGTGGACACCGCCCGCCGCGTGCTGCCGGCGGCGAGCTTCGGGAATCTCGCCGGCGACATCATCATTCGTGAGGGGCATGGCGGCCGCGTGACGGATATCGACGGCAATGAGTATGTCGATTTCCTGCTTGGCTCCGGTCCGATGTTCGCGGGCCATGGGCATCCCGACGTGGTTGCGGCGGTGCAAGAGCAATTGGCGCGGGGGTTCACCTTCTTTGCGAATAATGAATATGGCATCCGGCTGGCAGCGGAACTGGTCGATGCCGTCGCGTGTGCGGAGCAAGTGCGGTTCGTTTCGTCGGGCACCGAGGCAGACGCCTTCGCCATGCGCGTCGCACGGGCTTATCGCGGCCGCGACAAGATCCTGAAATTCGAAGGCGGCTTTCACGGCATGGGCGACCATAGCCTGATGAGCTGGACGCCGAAGCGCCTGGGTAATTTCCCCCAGGCGGAGCCGAGTTCCGCCGGTATCTGCCGCAGCGTCGCCGACGATATGCTGATTGCTCCGTTCAACGATGCGGACCTCGCCGCCGCGCTGATCCACGAGCATCGCGACGAACTGGCGGGCGTGATCGTGGAGCCGTTCCAGCGGCTGCTGCCGCCGAAGCCTGGCTTCCTGCAGGCGCTGCGCAAGGCGACGAAGGATGCCGGCGTGCTGCTGATCTTCGACGAGATCGTCACCGGCTTCCGCTTCGCCTGGGGCGGCGCGCAGGAATATTACGGTGTGGTGCCGGATCTGTGCACGCTGGGCAAGATCATCGGCGGCGGTTTCCCACTGGCGGCGATCGCCGGACCGGCCGAGATCATGGCGTTGTTCGATCGCGCCAAGGCGGGCGAGGATCGATTCCTGCCGCAGGT
>Ga0335072_10001990_pt1 | contig 32251 bp, 26 predicted proteins | sample Lox_Sample_21_FD_206725 | JGI IMG/M metagenome (GOLD analysis project Ga0335072, IMG submission 206725) | Soil microbial communities from Loxahatchee National Wildlife Refuge, Florida, United States - Lox_Sample_2.1 | ecosystem: Environmental > Terrestrial > Soil > Wetlands | place: USA...
TGAGCGCCGGCATCTCGCTGACGCGCGCGTAGAGGGCCTTCGATGGCTCATGCCTCTGTTCGAATTCGACTTCGGCTGTTCGGTAGAGAGGTTCTGCGGCGATCCAGCTATTGAGCCATGACATCTCATCGGCTCGCTTCAGCAGCGCCTCTGGACCATGAGAATTCAGCCGTCGGAAGACTTGATACCCGACAACACTCAGCAGGACGGCTAAGAGCAAACCGGTAGCGATGCGAAGGGTGGGGGAAGACGCAATTCGCATAGCGGGCCGATCAACTTTGCCTCCCATAGTGCCAGAACAGCGTTTGTAGATCAACCGTCACTGTGTTAAGTAATTGAAGCAAATAGACTTAGATTCTGATCGACTCTACGGGGCCAGACTTTTCTGATTTGAACAATTGAATGTTCGCCTTTTCTTCTCCTATACTACCCTTTGTGTTCAACCTTCCTGAAAGCCGGCGGTGCGACTTCACTATCGGCTGCAAGAAGTGCGGTGAGAATATCCCGGCGCCTGTGGGCACCATGCCGGATTCCTGGATTGTGGCTCGGTGTCCGATCTGCGGAGAGATCAGACACTATCTACCCTCCGAAATCTTTCGCGGCAAACTGTCCTACAAACTCGGCTCCCGAAAGCCGCGCCGGGTGGTTCCGTGATGGGAGAAATGAAGCGGGCTATCGCGCGCGAGCAGGCTGCTTGGTCCCAAGGTATGCAGGATGAGAAGCGAATGAAATCGACACTTGTCATTGCCGCGGCGATCATTGCGGCTGTTCGATTGGCGCGCGACCCGGACATCAGCCGACCGTCTCCCAGGCTCACGGCGGTGGTCAATGAGAGCGTCAGCCTGGCGCGGATGATTTGGGAGCGCATAGGAAGATAGTCGCCGGCAAGATCGTGTAGTTCCGCGTTTCATCTGTTTACTCGATAGTCGTTTCAGCATCTTTCCCCATGCCTCGACGTTCTACCATTGATGGATCGAGGCAATCAGGAAGCATGCAATATCCATGGAAAAGATACTGGCTCGAGCGCGGCGGTTCCATCTCCTTTCTCGACCAGGGTTTTGTATATGATCCTGCTGCCGAGGGAGGGAAGAATGTCAACCCCGGTCTCGCCCCTCTCTCGATTGAACCAGAGATCTCCTGCACGATCCTCCTTGGAGAACCGGGCACGGGAAAGTCTAGTGAACTGGATCTGCTGTCATCCCGGGTTCCCTCATTGGACACTACGCTGGCACTCAACCTGCGAAGCTTCGGGGATGAGACGCGCTTTGTAAACGCCGTCTTCGAAAACCGACAAATCAGGAAGTGGAAGGCCGGAAAAGGGACACTACACCTTTTTTTAGACAGCCTTGATGAATGCCTCCTGCGGATCGATACTGCGGCGACCATCATTGTGGATGAACTCGCGCAGTTGAGTTCGATGACCGATCGACTGCGATTTTATATTGCTTGCCGAACTGCCCCCTGGCCTGCCTTTCTCGAAACAAAGCTAATTGATCAATTTGGAGAGGGCCGTGTCCGTGTGCTTGAGATTGCGCCGCTCCTGAAAGCGGACGTACGTGCCGCAGCGGAATTGGAAGGAATTTCACGTCCTGACGATTTTGTGCGTGAAATCATCATCAGTGGAGCCGTGGCACTGGCGATGAAACCGGTCACGCTGAAATTTCTCATCAGCAGCTGGCAGCAGAGTGGATCGTTCCCCACAAATCTGGTGGATCTTTATCGGGAAGGATGCCGGAGGCTATGCGAGGAAGATAATCCCACCCGTCGTGCATCTCAGCGCCTCGGGGCTGATTCCCGCCGCAGATTTGAGATTGCGACACGGATTGCGGCACTGACCCAAATCGGCAATCGCTTTGCAATATGGACGGGGCGTCCATCGGAAAGAGTTCCCGATGAAGATGTACCTTTGCACGAACTGGCAACAGAAGAAGTCGATGAGACTACACTCAGAGACACGCTCGATACCGGCCTCTTTTCAGCTCGAGGGCGAGAACGGATTGGGTGGGCTCACCAAACGTATGCGGAATTCCTGGCCGGCTCATATTGCAACACACAGGGCTTGTCCCTGAGTCAACTGCGCACCCTTTTCTTTCACCCTAGCGGCACAGGGCTCGTCCCCCAACTCACCGACGTTGCTGGTTGGGCCGCCCTGGGCAATCCCGAACTGCTGAGAGAAATCGCAAGAGAAGATCCAGAGTCGCTGTTGAATGCCGGCCTTGACTGCATCACTGACGCCCAGAAGCAATCCATCGTTGACGGTCTTCTCGGTCAGTGTCAACGAGGAAAATACCTCCACTTCAATTGGAGCCGGGCTGCAGTGTACTCGAGACTAAAGCATCCGGCACTTCTTGAACAGCTACGTGACGCTCTGTCACAGCGTGACAGCAATATCCAAATGCGGTATATGGCGATCAGCCTTGGCCAATCCTGCAAAGAGGCGGAACTTTGTAAGGAGGCGGTGCAAATTGCGCTCGATGACACGGAGGACTTGGGTCTGCGGCATCTTTGCGCGGTGACAATCTCCGATTTAGGTTCTTTTGATGAACGCAAAGATCTTCAGCCGCTTCTCACCCGAGCCGGCTCCGGGTCACAACTGAAGGCCTACGTCCTCGAGGCGTTGTGGCCATCCGTGATCAGTTCGGAGGAGGTCTTCTCAATGCTGCTAGATTGGGACGGTCACTTTGAGGCCCTCAGTTCGTTCTTACATGGCCCGTTCCGTTTAGGACTCGGCAGGACTGATCTGAAACCGGCACTCCACTGGGCTCAAAAATGTGAAGGGACGGAAGGACCACAGGCCTCGCTGATCAATGACATCCTGCAACTGGGATGGGAGCACATCGACGATGGAGAGGTCTGCGCGCTCCTGGCTCAGACTGTTGCTTCCAAACTGGGCGTCTACGGATGGTTTGCCACAAGTATTCACGGGAATGATTTCCAGAAACTCATAGATAGCGACGACAAGCGTCGCCGAATTCTGGTACGAGCGCTTCTCTCGCGTCTCCAAGGCGAGGACTTCGCAGTACTTCACTATCCATTGCGAATCGCAAATCCAAACGATGTGCCGTGGTTTCTCAATGAGTTCGGCTCATTCGATCAAGACGAGCAATCGGTCGCGATCAAGTTCTTAAGACTCACGCTAGATCGAAGTCTTACTGAGCAAATGACTGTTCTGTGGAATAGCTGCCAAAGTTGGCCTGCGCTTGCGGAGAACTTTGGGTTCTACTTCCGCCCCGTGCCCTTGGACGGTGACGAAGCCAAATTTGAGCGAGAGTCAATGGGCAGGCGGGCGCAGAAGGGATCCGTGCTCGATCCTACACCGACGGAACGTGTCCTCAACGCTCTCACGCGATCGGAACAGGGTGAAGTCGACGCATGGGTTCTAGTCGTGCAAGAGTTGACGCTGAAAGAAGGAACTCTGAGTTACGGAAACTACCACGAGGCATCGATTTTGACGATGCCTGGATGGCTCGCGTCTGATGCGAGTACCCGTCAACGGATCGTCGAAGCCGCAAATCGCTACCTGGAATCATCGCCATTTTTTGATCTTGTCTGGCCAACAGAGGGAACTGTTCCTTTAGGCGCGTTCGCTGTTGCTCAGGCGCTTTGGATCTGTGTTCAGATGGATGCTTCGTACATTGAGAACAAACCGGAAATTGCTGAGAAGTGCGTGCAGAGTATTGTGCGATTTCACGTCTCGAGCAAAGGTTCCACATCTGTCAAGCAGGAGTTGCTTCGACAACTGGTGAAAGACCATGAAGCTGCAGTTCGCAAGGTGCTCCTCGGTGAAATTCGCGGCGATAATGAACGACACGGCTATTATTTGGCGGGTGACTCAGTTGCAGCTGCGTGGCACCCGGCCCTTGGGAGAGAACTAGTCGGCCTCTTACGCGGTGGCGGACTCAAGGCGCCTACCACTGTTTCCTTGCTCGTCCACATTTTTCAGCTCTCGCCAGAATTGGCACGAGAATTCGCTTCGTCTTCTTTGCTTCTGCATCCGGTCGATCAACCATATGACGAAATTGAAAGAGCTGTTGCGCTCGCGTGGATGAAGGGTGATCCACACACGGCATGGGACCATGTGTGGCCGTTGATGCAAAAAGACATCAATTTCGGTGATTACATGATCGGGCAACTCGGCGGTGCCCTGCTCGATCAGCCCCGATTCCTTAGCGTCGTTGATGTAACCGCACTCGCAGATTTCTTCATATGGATGGTGAAACGGTTCCCTTATCCAGAACCAGAAGAGGAGAGTTTTGGCCCGAGACCGGTTGTGGTTCAACATTATCTGAGAGACACCGCGTTGGAGCACCTGAAACAGCGAGGAACCTTCGCAGCAGTTGATGAGATTTCGCGGATTATCGACGTTCTTCCCGATTACGGTTGGTTGCGGGTTCATCTCGACCAGGCTGATCTCATCGCGAGGGCATCAACTTGGGAGCCGTTCTCAATCAATGAACTGCAGAGTGTTCTCGCCGATACTAATCGGCGTCTAGTGGGAAGTGAGCGAGATCTCCTGGAGATTCTTTGCGAGTCGATCCAAAGGCTCCAGCACCAGTTGCGGGGGGAGATCCCCACCGTACGCTTCCTATGGAACACAGGTACCGCTATCACGCCAAAAGGGGAGGAAGATCTTTCTGACTTCATGGCGGCGCATTTCCGGACGGATATTGGAAATCGTGGAGTTATCGTAAACCGGGAGGTCCAAATCCGTAGGTTGAACCCGGGCGGTGTTCCCGGCCAGAGGACGGACGTTCACGTAAGCGCTACTTCCTCTGGCGGGTCAGCCGTGCGGACAGTGTCGGTAATTATTGAAGTGAAAGCGTGTTGGAATCCTGAGGTACTTGTAGCCATGAAAACGCAACTGCGAGACCGGTACTTGAGAGACAACGCCATCCGCACCGGGTTATACGTCGTCGGTTGGTACGCTTCTCCAGTGTGGGACACATCGGACTCGCGCAGGCAACGGTGCGGAATCCTACGCCTGGACGACTTGAGATTAGAACTAGAGCAGCAGGCGAATGATTTGTCAGCGCCTGTCCTGTTGAAATCGCTGGTCGTTGACTGCTCTCTTGAATAGGGGCATTCAATCAAAACCAAGACTCGCTGTCTTCAGATCGAAACGATGCATTGGTGCCCCATCCGACGGTAGCTTGTCGGTTTAATTGCTCAAGATGCGAAGCTTTGTCACGCCCTGCTTGATCCCTTCTCTCCATTGCACCACCAGTGGACCGCCTGGATGTTGTCGGGATGATCGTCTCTCCACGCTCCTCCCATTCCACGGGGATTGATGTGGTCCGGAACGATGTCGCTGTAGTCGGTGAACTGCCCGTTGCAGAGAGCGCATACGCCGTTTTGCGCGGCGATTTTTCTGTCCATCAGTTTCCGCATCTCGGCGTTCGAGCGGATCTCCCGATATCCGCGTGGGTGTTGGGAATCGTCAATGCGCCGGACTCCCATCTGGCGTGAGCGCTTTTCTTTTAGGATGGGTTCCCTACCGCAGCAGCCTAGAGATCGATGAATCGGACACAATTGATTTCGGCGGAGTCTCATGGTTCTCTCCCGGGGTGAATTTGGATTCCGTTCATTCCCTTCCTGGTTTGGGTACGATTGCCGAATTGATCCATGGCAGTTAAACTCGCAAGTGATTGCCATTTACATCTGGATTGATATCGTTGTTGCGGCATGCAGGCTCCCAACGGGCAGGAACTCGCTTAAAATGAGCAATAAATGCCTATCGAACAATTCACCACATCGAAGGAAACGACTGATTCCATTCAATGGCGAATCGAATCAGCTCACCGCGCGTTTGAAGGCGCACAGGTCCGCGTGGCGCTAGCCCGTGTGGATTCGAGCAGCTGCTTCTTAACTGGAACGATGGTGTTCTTGGAGCACGAACCACAAAGCCGCGGAACCGCGGACTATGGCCATGTTCGCCTATCCGAGTTTTGGATCAATGGAATGGATAGCGCAGTTAGTTTCTCTGACCGGCTTTTCGAAGGGAAGGAATCGATCGGCGGAATACCGATTCGAAATCTGTTTAAAAGATCGATGGCGCATCGCGAGAGCGTCAGACATAGTGCCTCAGGCTGGCCTTCTTGGGTCTACGAAATTTCGGCAGAGTCGCTGGATGGCCAGCAACGCTTGAATCTTGAACCGATACCGACCGTTGCGAAAGGTCTGCCCCCATTCAAATCGCCCTCAGATGCAGTTACAAATTGGATGGGACAGAATTCTCGCCATGGCGTTGTGAGCGGAAATGTACCCAATCAAGATCAGTTCGTCATCTTGATTCCCGATACTCGTGCTCGCTTCGAATCTTGCCGTTGGTCTCCAGGTTCTCTAAGCCTTAAGTTGGAGCTCAACACTGCTCCGGAGGCGCTCGAGCTGCAAATTGTCCACGGCGGTGCCAAGTCCAGATTCGCCAATCACTCGGTCCAACCCGGATCGATGTCCTTCCCAGTACCGGAGGATGCCGACGATCTTGCCTTATATCTCGTCCACGGCAGCGGTGAACTTATCGCTTCCCATACGCTGACGCAGCTTTATCGTTCGTTTGGGGAACCGGAAGCGCAAGAGGAATACGATCAGTCGCACTGGCAGGGCGAATTGCAAAAGGGAGAGAACGAAAGGAGAGAATTCAAACCCTTCATTGTTCCAATGGATAAGAAGGAGTCGGAGCTTGTCAAAACGGCTGTGGCATTCGCGAACACTGACGGTGGCAGAATCTTCGTCGGAGTGGATGACGAAGGAGTACCGCTTGGCGTGGGCCACGCAAGAAAATGTTTCAAATCCGAAGATCCAATCGATGCGCAAATTGGACGGATAAAGAGCTTCATCAGAGAGAGCACACAGCCAGTGCCATCTATTTCGTACAGGATCGCAACAGTTGGCGGCCAACCGGTCATCGTGATTGAAGTCGAAAAGTCGGAAATGTTGTGCTCCACTCACGATAACCGTGCTTACGTACGAAGAGGAGCAACCAACCGGCTTGCAGATCCTCGCACTGAGCTTCCGAACTTGAGCAATGCATCCAATTTTGATGTTTGGGAGACTCCCTTTCGTTCCCACACCCAATGAGCCGGAGAAATCGGCTGGCGTTGATAATCCCGGTGAGCCCGGGTCTGATGCGGGTGGCCGACTCGTGCTCCGGGGAAGCCATATGCGAGTTCTCTGGTTTTCTATCCCGGCACAAGAGTTTGCCGGTGCTGTTGAGCTCGGTTTAAGCTTTTGAGCTTGGAATTCCCAACGGCTTGTTCTGATCTTGTCCCTGTATTGCGCGATCTTGCCTTGGGAAGGTTTCGCCGAGTGACTCGCGTTCCTGCTTGCTGACTTCCTCAAAATCAACGGAGATGATCACGCGGTTTCCATTGACTCGTATCGTAGCCTCGTGGATGAGATCGAGAAGCCCTGCGCTCTGCTCACCGTACTCGTGCAACAAATCTCTTTTGAATCCGACGACGACCTGTTCCTTGCCCTCTTCCCGCCGACTCTCGGCGACCACATAAGTATCTGCCATCTGCGCGAAGACTGATTCAGCCAATATTGCGTACTGACTCAGCTTCGCGACTCGATCACGGACCTGCTCATCATCATTTTCGTCAAAATCGATGGCAGGCACTTCTACCCTGATTACCTTCCGTTCCGAGGAGTGTCGGATGCCGTTCAGAGGCATCTTTCGGCGGGCACAGTTTATCTGGAGCACGCACAGAAGCACCTTGAGCTTATCTTCGACCCCGATTTTTCCATTACTCCTGATCAGTTCGAGCTGAGCATCGCTCCGGGATTGCATTTCAGCCTGTTCTTCGGGGGAAGTCGTATAGTGAAGCGCTTGAGAGTATAGCGTCCAGTCATTCCCCAACAGATCTGAGATGTCTAGCCCGAATATTCCTATGGCTGCGTCAATCGACAGAATGCACTCGTAGAGGCGAGTAAGGTTGTCCAGGAGTTCGTCCTCGGTCCACTCAATCGCTTCGACTGTGGGAGTGTTCCCTCTCTTGATATTCCGGAAGAGGACCTTCCCCGTCTGGTAGGTTACGCCGTGGGAGCCGCTGTGGGAGACAGCATTCCGGACGAGAGGGCTGTACCCGGACAGTATGCGAACCTGGGGATCGTCGCTCTTGATCCTCGAAACCAGATACTCGTCTTTGTTGCGTTCTCCCAGACCAAAATTGGCATCTTCGATATTCGTGAAGCCACCTTCCACAAACTGATAGCAGGCCACGAGAAGGGTGAGGTACGGGTCGATCAGATCGGCGACAATGCTGCGATAGACGTTCACGAGATGCGCGTATTCATCCGGCATGCCGGGCGTAAAAGAGCCCGTCTTGGCGAATTCATCAAGAATCCGATTCCGGTTCACGCTGAGCCGTGTGCGCATGCCGACCCACGGCAGGAAAACCCGTAACAGAAACTGTCGCTCATCTGTGTTTCGGGCCTTGTGCAGGAGAGGCAGAACGAAATGCAGGTTGGACAGCCGCAGGTTCAGATCCCCAGGTCCGTACACATCCAGCAAGAGCTCCTTGCGTTGGTGCTCATCAAGGTCGTCAAGGTCCTTCCGGATATAGAGCAGTCCGGTGGGAATGAGCGCATCGAGGAGAGCTCCGAGTTCGGCATTTGCACGATCGTTTTGAGATTCCTTGTTTGATTGAGAAAAGTCCATTTTCAGTGCCTGTCTTCTCATTGCAGCACGGCAGATGGCAGTGGCACAACGTTCCGAACGTATCCGCCTGGATGGAGCATCTGGGATGGATTTTTGCCACGGCACACCGCCCAGCGGATGCTGAAGTCAATCGAGATTCCAGGACAACCTCCATGACGGCCGGTGTATGCGCGGTCGATGCGATCACTGTTCCAAGGCATATCTTGGCTTGGCGCACCATGCGCAAGATCGCCTTCAAGAGGTCACAGGATGACCAGGCATTCGGGGGTTAAAATGATCGATTATGTCTCCATTCATCCTTGAAGGGCGAAAGAAGCTCCCTCCGGAACCAGTTGCCTCCTCAGAAGAAGAGTACGACCAATGCCAGCAACTATGGATCGATCGCAAGAGCCAGGAACCTTTGGTTTCTCGACTCCATCGCGAGATCGAGGCTTCTCAGTATGGCGAGACCTCGCTGACGGAGACTCGGGAGGGTGCCGATCAGGCGGATTCAGCCTTTCAGGCGAGTTCCTATGGCGAAACCACCGTTACCAAGACGCGAGAGGGCGCCGACATGACGGAAGCTTCGGCATGGGATGCGTCCTCCCATGGCGAAACGATCAAAACGGCGACGAGGGAAGGCGCAGACCAGCCAGACAGTGCGATGAGAGCCTCGTCCTATGGCGAGACGATCGAAACAAGGACTCGCGAGGGGGCCGACCAAACCGAAATATCCGCTGCGACCGACTCGGGGCCAATTGCGACCGCTTTACCTGGAGCCGGGCCGGACTCTGCACAGCTCTTCTTGGGACGGATGACAGATGCTCCTCATCCTCACTTCTGACAAGGACCTGACTGCCGATTTCCTTATCGTTAAGCTGCTCGAAAGAAAGCTTCCGTATTTCCGTCTTAACGCGGAAGAACTGTCACGCGCCGAGTACGAGTTCACGGATTCCGGAACTCGCCGGATTACAGTCGGCCCAAGGAGCGTCGACCTTTCTGAAGTAACAGCCGTATGGTACCGACGCGCTCTCTTCCCTGTCACGTCTGCTGGAGACTCCTATGCCGAGCGAGCCTTTGTTGCCGGAGAGATCAGGCATCTTGCATTCGGCTTGGTATGGAATCCCGAGATTCTGTGGGTCAACCCAATCGACAAAGTCTACGTTGCTGAACATAAGATCCATCAGCTCCTAATCGCGAAACATCTAGGTTTTGTTCTACCGCGAACCACTGTATCGAGGAACGTGAAGGAATTGCAGTTGTTTGCGAGAAGCAATCCGAATGGCACCATCTGCAAGCCGATCTATCACGGCCTCTTCGTCGATGGTCCAGATTCATACTCGGTTTATACGCGGCAGGTATCGGCCGAGGACTTCGATGGACATGAGGATTTAGATTGCCCCATTCTCCTGCAGGAAAAAGTGGTCCGGCAATGCGACCTCAGGGTTACATTCATCGGGGAGCATTGCTTTACTGCCGCTGTGCACTCACCCTCCCCAACCGTGGATTGGCGCGATCCTGCAGCGCACGCAACATTTTCGCCGGCAGAAATCGATCCGGGGCTCGAAGCGAAATGCCGCAAGATGCTTTCCTCTCTCGGCCTGCGATACGGTGCCTTCGATTTCATTGTGAGGCCGGATGGTGACGAGGTCTTTCTCGAGGTCAATCCCACCGGGGAGTGGGCATGGCTGGAAAATTCTTTGGGGTTCCCCATGCGTAGTGCATTCATAGACCTCTTCTACGGAGACAAGGATGCGTAACCGATTCTTTGCTGACCCACCGAAAGCCATTGGCTGGCGCTCACTGCCGGGACATCTCGTCCACCTTGTAAAGAGCATTGCGATTCAGGTGTGGCAGGTCTTCATTCCATTTGAAGCCGAACCGGAGGCGATACCGGATTTTCCTGAAACCACCCAGGAACCCAATAACCGCGAAGCAACGGTAAAACAATGCCAGTGGATTTTCGATCAGGCGGAACAACGCAGAAATCAGCTTGAGCAAAAGGCACAGTCGACCTTTAGTCTTATGGTTTTTCTCGTGCCCATCCTCACGTCAGTTTTTGTTTATGTCGTCGGCAAAGCAAAGGCCGGCATCTCGCGCCAGGTAATCATCGGGCTGATCTGTATGGCCGGACTATTCGTCCTGCTCGGCTTTGTTTCCGCCATTCGAGCAATTGGGGTGAAGTCCAACCAGACGTTATCTTTGGATATGGTGATCGACACTAACGGAGGCTTTCTGCCATATGACGAGGTTCGTCACGCGAAAGGCCTCTTGTATTGCGCATCCATGAATACTGCGAAGAACGACCACCTTGCACAATTCGTGCGAGGTGCTCACTCCATGACGGCGATCGCTGTCATCTTCGTTATTCTGGCTGCGATCCCTACCAGCTTTACCGCAGCGAATCAAAACGAAGATCCTGCGCGGACGACGATTGTGGGGACCGTCCAGGTGGCACCCGCTCCCTCTCAATTGAATCAGACGATGCAGGAGGAAAACGCCAAGTTGAACGAACGGCTGCGAACTCTCGAAGGCCGTATCGCTTCGATGGAAACGAAGCAGACAGGGAATCGAAAACGAACCTTGTCGAAGCGCCCCAAATGAACCAGCAACCTATCGACCGCACGGTGCCGCGAAAGACTGCTGCGATAATGGTTAAAACACGATCCTGTTTTCACGTTTGAACACGAACTTCGGGATTGTATTGCGATCCGTGTACTCTCCTGATTCTGAATGGCTTATCATTTGTATGGACGTTGACTCTCCCTTTGGACCGTGCATGAGCGGCCTATGGACTGCGATCCTGGAACTTGAGGCGAAATCTATATGGCGATCGAAACTCATTTTGACATTCCCTTGATCGCCGCAATGGCCCTCAAAGAAAAGCAAATCCAACAAAACTACAGGCCGATCATCGCTGTCCACAAGTGGTTTGCCCGCCGCCCCGGAACCTTATTTCGCGGATTGGTTCTCTCCGAGTTTGGCAACCGGCCGCTTTCGGACTGCTTTTTCGAAGCCAACCACTTTCCGAATCGGATGATCGCCGACCCTTTTATGGGCGGTGGCACACCGCTCCTTGAGGCTAACCGTGTCGGGTGCGATGTCCAAGGCTTCGACATAAACCCTATGGCGGCCTGGATCGTCCGCGAAGAGATCGAACACCTCGATCTTGCGGCGTATCGCGAAGCCGCTCAGGCGTTGGTCAATACCCTCGAAAAGGAAATTGGCGACGGTTACCGAACCGATTGCCCGCTCTACGGGGACCGAAATGTCCCAGTCAAATATTTCATATGGGTGAAGGTCCTTGATTGCACTAAATGCGGCAAGGAATTCGACCTCTTCCCTGGATATCTCCTCGCGGACGACACGCGACATCCGAAAAACGTCGTGATCTGTTCAGAATGCGGCGATCTAAATGAGGTCGTAGATCTGGACCATCCGGGTAAATGCACGTCGTGCCGCAGTGCATTAATCGTAAAAGGCCCCGCTAATCGGAGTCGGTGCACCTGCCCACACTGCACCCATGTGAATGCCTACCCTCGCGGCGCATCAGGGCCTCCCCGGCACCGGATGATTGCCATTGAGTACTACAACCCGAAGCGCAAAGAGGGACATTCTGGCCGATTCTTCAAGAAGCCTGACGCAAAGGACCTCCGACGTGCCCGTGCCGCCTCCCAACGATGGCGGGACACCGATGCCCGCTTCACGCCGCAACAGGAGATTCTCCCTGGCGACGAAACGGATCGCCTGCATCGGTGGGGGTATCGGTTTTACCGCGATCTTTTCAATGACCGCCAGCTTCTAGGGCTCGAAGCGAGCTGCCGCTTGATCGTCGCTCAACCCGACGAGCGCCTGCGCCGGGCGCTCGCAACAAATCTTTCAGATCTCTTGCGCTATCAGAATCTCCTCTGCCGGTATGACTCGATGGCGCTTAAATCACTCGATATTTTTTCCGTCCACGGATTCCCTGTCGGCTTAATGCAATGCGAATCGAACCTGTTGGGTATTACGAACGGCAACGGGACGAATGTCGGCTCGGGTGGTTGGGTCAACATCATTGAAAAGTACGCCAAGGCCAAGCATTACTGCCAAGCTCCATTTGAGGTAGTTCAAAGAGCAGGGCGGAAGATCACTGTGCCGATTCCGGGCGAATGGATTGGCGAACGCCTGAACGGGGGACCGAGCCGCGCCGTCTCCATCCGGTGTACAAGTTCGACCTCCGTAAATCTCCCGCCAAATAGTCTTGATGCCGTCTTCACCGATCCTCCCTATTTCGGCAATGTGCAGTACGGCGAACTGATGGACTTCTGCTACGTCTGGCTACGTCAGCTTGTGAGCAATGAGGCTGAAGGTTTTGACCGCCTATCCACTCGCTCCATTGACGAACTGACTGGAAATCAGACCGAATCACGAGGTCTAGAGCAATTCGCGGAGGGCCTTGCAGCGGTCTATGTTGCGATGGCGCGTGCACTGAAGCCAGGATCTCCTTTGGCATTCACGTTCCATCACAACCGGCTCGAAGCCTATGAGACTGTCGGCGTCGCCATCCTCGACGCAGGGCTCACTTGCACGATGACGCTGCCATGCCCAGCCGAAATGGGCGGCTCGATTCACATTCACGGCACGGGATCATCCATTGTGGACACCGTATTCGTTTGCCGTGCCATGGCTCCCACTGCGTACCAGCAATTCAGAACGCACGGTGAATTGATCGCACTTGTGGGACACGAGATTGAACAGCTTAGAATTGCCGGGATGAAGCCCTCGACAGGTGACATTCGGTGTATCGTGTACGGACACCTCACCCGCATGGCGATTTGGAATCTTCGAACACAGTGGGACCGCCACATGCCGACGACGGAGCGACTCGATCGTGTTCGTGAAGAGATGGAACGAATGGGCGATATCCAATCGGTGATCGACACTCTTGGAGAGCAAGCGAAGGCTTCTGCCCGCTCAGCAATTCCGACTCCTGATCTTTTCGAGGGCCTACCTGATGCCGTTTCCCTTTGAAGTCCCCTACCAGGAACTGACCGCCGATCTCGATATTTACGTCGATGCTATCTTTGGCGCATTGCGATCAGAATTCCTGACGTTGCCCAAGGGGGATGGGTTCGTCGAGTATCCCGTCTTTGAACAGGGGTATGAGGCGCTTAAGCGAACCACGGCGGACTTTCGCGCTCTCTCACCGCAGCCAATCATCGAACTGGTCCATCGGGTTCCGGTCGCGTTCATCGTACTCCGCTCCATGCTCGGCTTCACCCCGCCCGAATGGGCGTACGTTGCATCGCAACGGACCGGAGTGGAAGTCCCACAGGGATCGGCACGCACCTTTGACCGCAACATCCGCATGAATCCCCTCGCCCCGCTGCGGGCAAACGATGGCGTGGGCGGTGCGCGTCTTCGGGCGCTCGTCACAGCAGCGTGCGAACTTTTGATTGAAGGAGTGCCCGGCGATGAACGCGCGCCTGAACTCATTCACCGCCTCGACAAAGCCGACACACGGAACGGGATTCTAAGTATCCAACCCATGGCAGATCTTGGTGTGCCCTACTCGATGTTGCTCTATGAGCGGTTCTTAGGGAGGCCGTTCGCAGGGCATCGTGATTCGGTCAGTGAGCTCGTTGGCGATGTTCTTGAGACGGCTATTGAAGGTGTTCTTACCCGCGCCGGCATCAGCCATCGAAAGACAAAAAGAGCGGAGCGGGTCACAGGATTTGACCAGGCGCCGGACTTCATCATTCCGAACGAATTCAATCCACAGATCGTGATCGAAGCAAAGATCACGGAAGACGACGGCACAGCTCGGGACAAGGTGACCCGCGTGCAACACCTTGGAGAACTAAGCACTCAAGGCCTGAATCCCGGAGATCCGCCGCGCTTCGAAGTGATCGCGTGCATCGCTGGGCGCGGCTTCAAGGTGCGACGTGAGGACATGAAGAAGCTTATCCTTGCGACGCGAGGAAAGGTGTTCACGCTGCAGACGCTCGCCCGGTTGATCGAATGCACACGCCTGGCAGAGTACAAGACGAAGGATGCCTGAGTTGTTGCTGACATAGGGACCATCAGACAAACCTTAGATTTCGGCCCCGGCGCACTTCTTGATACAGCCTGCCCTACCACTATGACCCCGGCGAATAGATGGCGGGCACCACGATGCTGCACTTTTTCCTTAATCCACTGTCGCGAATCAGAATTAATACTTGATGCTTGGTATTAAATGCCTCTGCCGTGCAGATCCGTTCATCTCGGTTTCGGTCAGTTAGAACAACATCGCGGTTAAAGCTCATGCGTTTCCCGTTTGCCGGAATGACGGAATAGAGGGGATGGTCATCAGTCACGGTTGAGGTCAGCACCTTGGTGTCGAAGATCGTTTCGAAAGATTTCGATACAACTACGCGCCTTACCTCTGCGGTCAAACTTCCGTCCGCAGCGTATGCCGGCGGCTCCAGAATGACAACGCAACACGCGTGCGGGTTAGTGATCACATACCGTCTGAATGTAGCGTAGTTGGAACCGCCGTACTTCTTCGCCAGGCTGATTGGAACCCTAATACCAAAGCTTTGAGCATGGGCCTCCTGAGAGAATGCCTCTCCTTGGAAGAGCACCTCGGAAGCGAAGACGTTGGCCTCTCGCTCGAAAAGGTCAGCAATATCAGGTTCGAGCGTTTTTTCGCAGTCGTGCATGATTTTGTACAGCTTGCACTGGTGCGGCATTGTGCCGTGGCCGGCCTCGTGCAGTTTTATGAACGGAACCCGTGGCTTCGGCGCATTTTTGTCTATAACGACAAATCGATCATTCGCTTCGAAGAGGCCAAGTACCTTGCTCAACGCAGACTTGATGGTTGCGACGGTAGCTTTCGCTTTCTTGATGAATTGTTCCAAGAATCCTTCGTTCAGCACCTCATCATCGACGACCGTAAGCTTGGCTGCGGCCAAAAGATCATCGATTGGAGTCGGAAAACGCCCGATTGCGGACGCATCCCGCAGCAACTGGTCAGCATGCCGCAGTACATTGGCGAGCTGATGCGAGTCGAGGAGGGAGTCGTCCGGAAGGGTCATTTGCGTTTCTGACCCCGTATAAACGCGAGGTAGTCAAGGAGTGCCTTCTCTTCGTCAGGGGTAAGATTTCCGACCGCGAAGGTCGCGGCTTTTGCATGAGCAGTATCCGAGGAAACGTAACCGGCTCGTTTCATCAGATCCTCGTAAGGGGTTTCATAAACAAGCGAGAGCGCGTGGAGAACGTTCGGCGACGGCTTCACAATCTTGTTGTTCTCCAACTGGCTCAAATAAGCATTTGAGACCTCCTTTTTTGTCGCCTCCTCCACCTGCCGCAGCGTCAAACCCGCTGCAGTCCGCAGTCTCGTGAGGTGCGCGCCCAGGGAATCGTCTGGCGAGACTTGATCAGTCGGTTTGGGCATATAGACTCTCCCTCGATTCTTAACGTATTGATTCTAAGCCGATTCTGCCACTGATGGTTAAGATTGTCAAGCACCGCTAAGTGCGTGCTTGACAAACTTAGCAGTGCTTGTTAGCTTCCTTCTAGGCTCAAATCAACAGACTCGGGCCGGAAAGAAGGTCACCATGGAAAACATCGAAGAAGTTAAACGGGCCGAAGCCCATTTGCAAAGGGCCGAGGCTGCACTGGAGCATGCGCAGCGCGACGAGCAGGCGGCACAGGCCGCCGAGCGGACAGCGATGCACGACATTGACCAGGCCGTCGAGGAACTTCGCGAGGCCGAGCACCACCCACGGGAAATCCACTTCACGGTGGATGGCGAAGAATATGAAACAACAAAGCGGGAGCTGACTCCGAACGAGATCATCCGAGAGTTCGGCAAGAAAGACCCAGCGACAAACTATCTTGTCGAAATCAAGGGCGACCACAAGATCAGCTTCCAGGGCAAGGGCGACGAGAAGATCAAGATGCACGACTGCATGAATTTCCAGATCGTCTCAACGGGTCCGACGCCGGTCTCTGACCTGACCGGCCCCGCTGCATTCATTGAAGGCCTGCGCGGCCTCGGTTACGAAGCGCAGGCGTTATCGGACATGCCGGATCATGTATTTTTCAACTATCCGGTTGAAACCGGCAGTCGCTCCGGCCAGACCGTCCGCCTTGGGTTCATCGTGCCGCAGGACTTTCCGAATATTCCACCAGGAGGTCCGCACGTTTCGCCACATATCCAGGCGATCCACCCCGGCAACGACAAACCGCATCCTGCAGGCGGCGTGCACCAGTCGCCGGACTTCCAGCGCCTTGCGGGAGGCGACTGGCAGTACTGGTCCAGGCCGTTTCAGGAGTGGGGACAGCGGAAGCGCACCGTCACCACGTACATGGGCCACATCTGGCGTTTGTGGGAAACCCAATGAGCCGGGCCGCCTACAGTGTGGCGATACCCGAGCAACTTGCCGGTGTCGCCCGCGCCCACCTCCTCCGGCGCGACCGACAGGAGGATGTCTGTTTCGCACTATGGCGCCCGAGCACAGGCCGCAGCAGGACGAGCGCTCTCATATACAAGCTCCTGCTTCCCGAGGAAGGTGAGAGGAACGTACACGGAAACGCCAGTTTTGAACCTGCCTATTTCGAAAGGGCGATGACTGAAGCCGCGGCGAATGGAGCGGGGCTTGCGTTGATGCACAGTCACCCGCTTGGACGCGGCTGGCAAGGCATGAGCCTCGACGACGTGCGCGCTGAGCAAAGGCATGCCGGCGCTGTCCTCGGTGCTACGCGCAAACCGTTTGTAGGGCTCACCATAGCAGGTGACGCAAGTTGGAGCGGCCGATTTTGGGTAAGAACGGCACCGCGCACCTATGCGCGCCATAACTGCGCCACGGTGCGGGTCGTCGGCAACCGCCTGAAGGTCACATATCTGGACGAGCTGGCACCTCCGCCTGTTGCAACTGGCGAGCAGGTTCGCACCGTATCTGCCTGGGGCGCAGAGGCCCAGCGTGACATCGCACGTCTGCGGGTGGGCCTGATCGGCTCAGGAAGCGTCGGCGGTCTTGTGGGCGACGCTATCGCCCGGAGCGGATTCGAAGACCTGATGCTCATGGACTTCGATCTCATTGAGATCCACAATCTGGACCGTCTCAGCTACGCGACCCGCGACGATATCGGTCAACTCAAGGTGGACGTGCAGGCAGCGCACCTATCGGCGCGCGCAACAGCCGACACCTTTCGCGTCGAGACTATTCCTCGTGCGGTCTTTGAGGACGAAGGCTTCCGAGCCGCGCTTGATTGTGACGTGCTGTTCTCCTGCGTTGACCGACCTTGGGGCCGCTACGTCCTGAACCTGATTGCCTATGCCCACCTGATTCCGGTCATTGACGGCGGGATTGCGGTTCGATGCAACAAACACGGCAGGCTTGTGGCCGCGGATTGGAAAGCTCATACCGCGACGGTAGGGCGCCAATGCCTACAATGCTTACGGCAATATGATCCCGGTTTGGTGCAGGCCGAGCGGGAAGGCCTGCTGGATGACCCGACCTACATTTCCGGCCTCTCAAATGACCATCCGCTAAAGATGCGCGAGAACGTGTTCGCGTTCTCTATGGCCTGCGCCAGCATGCAGATGCTGCAAATGCTCGCGCTGACACTTGATCCGCTGGGTCAACCGAATCCTGGCGCGCAGCTTTATCACTTCGTAGGCAACATAACCGAGCCGCCGGCATTCGACCTTTGTCATTCGGAGTGCCAGTTTCCCTCGTTGGTAGCGTTAGGTGATGATTGCGGTGTTCGCCCTTGCGGCCCGCGCAAGAAATTCATTGGCGATGACTCGGAAAGTATTCCGAGTAGTGAAGAAGTTGAGGACATTAAGGAGTAAAGGATGGCATTCAAGGGTCTATTCATCGGCATTGACCGTTACGCATCTCCCGGCATCGAGTGGCTGTCGTGTTCCGGCCGTGATGCCATGGCCCTGCATGCCCTCTTTACCGATACCCTTGGCGGCGACACGACGTTATTGATGGATCAGGACGCCACTCTCGGCACGATTCGAGAGAACTTTGAAAACCTTGCCACAATCGATCCAGACGATGTTGTCGTTATTGTGTTCTCGGGTCATGGCACCGAGACGCATGAGCTGGTGACGTATGACACAGAGCCCTTCAATCTTGCAAACACCACGTTACCCCTGACCACCTTGGGAGAGTGGTGCGCGCGAATCCCGGCGCGACGCCTTCTGATCATTCTCGATTGTTGCTTTTCCGGTGGAATGGGCGCGAAGGCAATTCAGGCCGAAGCGCGGCCGCGCGATATTCAATCAGTGGATGCGAAATTAAATGAGATCAGTGGCACCGGGCGGATAATTTTAACCGCCTCCGGGCCTGCGGAGAAGGCTTGGGAAGTCATCCGGCTCGGGCACAGCCTGTTGACATGGCACCTGCTCGAAGCGTTGCAGGGACCCGTTGAAATCCGACAGGGGGACCGGCTGGGACTGCTCGGTTTACTCGACTATGTCACAAAGCGCGTTGCTGACGGCGCGCGGCTGTATGGGCACGAACAGCATCCGGCAGTGCGCGGCACTTTTGAGGGCGAGTTTACTTGGCCGGTTTTGTCGCCAGGCCCGATTTTCCGCGCAGCGTTTCCCGAGCATGCAAACCCCGTTGCCAACGCCGATGTGCAAAGTCTCGTTGATTTCGGCTTTCCTGCTGATGTCGTGCAGGCATGGGCAAGCGAGATCCCGGCGCTGAACCAACTCCAGCTCGATGCGATCAATGACTACGGCATACTCCGCGGCGAACACCTTGTTGCATCTGCGCCGACATCTTCCGGCAAGACAATGCTCGGCGAACTGGCCGCCGTGCGAGGCGCACTCGACCGACGACGGGCTTTATTCTTGATGCCCCTCAAGGCGTTGGTGAATGACAAGCTGCGCCAATTCCAACGTGTCTATGCTCCCTTCGGGATTCGAACAATCGAAGCCACCGGCGAAACCGACGATATCGGCCCGCTGTTGCGCGGCCAGTATGATATCGCCCTGCTCACTTATGAGAAGTTTGCAGCAATCGCTTTAACCCACCCATACGTGCTGCACCAGGTTGGCACGATCGTCGTGGACGAGGTCCAGATGATCGCTGACGCGGGGCGGGGAGCAAACCTTGAATTCCTGCTGACATTACTCAAAATGCGCCGTCGCGAGGGTATCGAGCCTCAACTCATTGCGCTGTCCGCTGTTATTGGCGACACCAATGGTCTTGAGCGCTGGCTCGGGGGAAGGCTTCTACGGAAGATCCAGCGCCCTGTACCCCTTGACGAAGGGGTCATCTGTTACGACGGACGCTTTCGCTATTTTGACGGAGATTCAGGCGAACATCGCAACGAAGCCCGCTACATCCAGCCGTACCGTGGAGAGGGTAAGCATCGGGACTGGGTCATCCCTCTTGTTCAACGGCTCGTGAGCGAGGGCAAGCAGGTGATCGTGTTCCGCGAAACGACGGGCGAGACACGCCACGGTGCGCAATACCTCGCCGAGGCCTTGAGGCTTCCCGCTGCCACTGAAGCTCTACAGGAGCTTCCTGCCGGTGATCCATCACAGGCATCTGGTCAGCTTCGTGGCGTGCTCGCGCACGGCATCGCCTTCCACAACTCCCATCTGGACCGGGAGGAACGGCGCGTCATTGAGGAGCATTTCCGCAAACGTGATAACCGTTTGCGTGTGATCGTCGCGACGACGACACTCGCCATGGGCGTCAACACTCCGGCATCTGCAGTGGTGATTGTCGGCCTTGAGCACCCGAGCGCCGAAGGACCACATCCCTACAGCGTTGCTGAATACAAGAACCTCGTCGGGCGGGCAGGGCGCCTCGGTTACGCAGAACGCGGAGCTTCATATTTGATCGCCACCAGTCCCCGTGAAGAGAACGAATACTGGCAGCGTTATGTATCGGCGCAGCCCGAAAACCTGGTTTCGCGCTTTCTTGCAGCGGACCCTCGCACGCTCATAATCAGGGTTTTGGTCGCTGCTGGCTTTGCCTCCGAAGGAGTATCTGGCGATGAGATTATTGCCTTCCTGGAATCGAGCTTCGGAGTTTTCCGCATGCAACAGACCGGCAACCCAGCCGGGTGGGATCGGCAGGGGCTACAGCGTGCGCTCGATGATCTGGCGCGATACGGCCTCGTCGAGCGCGGTGAAACCGGCCGATTTCACATCACCGCCCTTGGGCGTCTTGCCGGCGAAAGCGCGGTCGAAGTGGAAACTGTACTTCGCGCGGTAGCCTGTCTTCGCGCACTCCGCGCTGACGACGTAACCGACCCGGCGTTGATTGCTATTGCGCAGACGAGCGCTGAATTGGACGAAGTTTATTTCCCCCTCAACAAAGTCAGCAAGCATAAGGAGCCACAACATTGGTTCGGGCAGCTGCAGGCCCAGGGCATCTCACGGACGATCCTAAGCAACCTGCAGATGAACGTGACCGCTCGCGGCCAAGACACCGCCCGCGCGAAAAAAGCGACGGCCTGCCTGTACTACATCTCGGGAATGGGAATGGAAGAGATTGAGCGCGCGATGAGCCAGTTTGGGGGAGCTTTCGATGGCTCAGCTGGTCCAATACGCTCGGTTACAAGCCGCACCTGCGACGTGCTTCCGATGATTGGACGTGTTGCGGAGCTTCTACATCCGGGCCTTGTGCTGGAGCAACGTATCGCGCGGCTCGTCCTAAGGCTTGACCTTGGAATCCAGGGACCCGTCGTTGACCTTGCACGTTATACCGAGCGAAGCCTCGATCGCGCCGACTATCGGCGGCTTTGCGACGCAAGGATAGCCGACCGCGACCGGCTGGCAGCAGCAGACGATAACGCTTTACTGCCGCTCATTGGAAACGACCGTCGTAAGCTTGCGGCATTGCGAGACGCCGTGGAACGCTGGCGACGAACGCGCCTTACGGTCACAGCAGCGGCGCTTCCTCCCTATCAGGCATAACCTCAACGCTCCGCGCGAGGTCCGCGTGATTCGCCGGGATTAAGCGATCGGGTCGAGGCCAGTTTTACAGGCCATATTCCCTCCCAAGACGTGCAATGCGGCACACACGCAGCACACGCAGCCGATGCTTAGGATTGGCTTTTTGGACCGATGGGCGCATAGGAGGCTCAGGGGCTCAATAACTCCCGGTTGCACGCCCCCCCGCTTAGTGTGTTGTTTAGGCGACTCTCAAGTGCGATCCACGCCGGATCTCTGTGCCGGGCACCTGTCCATCCTGCATCGCTGCGATCTTTATGGCCTCTGCGTTCGGTCGTTTTTCTTGAATGGACGACATAAGAGCCATTGCAAGCTGGTCCGGAAGCAGAGACAGGACCGTCTGCCAAACGGAACCATCGATTCGCGCATCGATTCGACAGAAGCACAAGGGTAAAGCCGCCTCGTCTGTGATTTTCACTGAATCCTGGCTGTTCTTCTGTGCCCGCAGTGTGAATTGCTGTCCCTCGATCTTTTTGAGATCCCGACTCAGCAGATAATAGAGAACCAAGTTCTTGGTCCGCTCCACTTTCCCAGCCGCAATCCGAGCACGATCATTCAAACGCGAGGCTTCGGTTCGGCAGAACTGCTCGCGTGCTTCCATCATTCGAACAAAGCGCCCGATCCGGTCAACCTTTTCTCCGTGCGCCTCACAGAACTGGTGGAACCGAGCCACAAGATCTTCCGGTTCTCCGCCGGCCTCAACCTGTTCCTGAATTTGCTCGAGCAAAGAATCAAGTTCCATATCAATTTCAAACAGCGTATTTGCTTCGGCAATTGAAGCCATGTCACTACTCCTTCAACGAATCTGTTGTTCTCTTGAGCGACCTAAGCCGCGACTCGTTCCCGCAACCAAACGGCGCGGGCAGCTCGATATGCAAGCGAATCAGCACGGGTCTGGTCACGATGGCCGTTGTGCCCTTTCAGCCACACCCACCTGACATCGCGGTTCGCATTGAGCAACGTGAGTTCCGTCCACAGTTGCCGGTGCTGGATCTGGCAGCCTCTGCGGTTGCGCCAGCCATCCCGTTCCCACTTGGAGATAAAGCAGCTCATGCCGTAGATCAGGTACTGCGAATCTGAGTGCAGATCGATCCGCACTCCGAGCGGAAGCGACCGAAGCGCCTCAATCGCGGCGACGAGTTCCATCTCCGAGACCGTCGTTCTGGGATACCCGCCGGATATCTCCCGGCGCCATCTTCCGTTCATTACGACGGCACCCCATCCCCCGGGCCCGGGATTGCCAATCGCAGAACCGTCCGTAAACACACGATAGGTTTGGTTCACACAGGACCTCCCGCTGCTCGCTGCAGCACGAATCCGCACAAGCCTTGAATTGATTTGCTGTATTGAGGACGCGTGTTGCTTTCCGCTATGCGCCCTGCATGGGAATGACTTCGCCGAAAGGAGCCTGGCGGCGTCCGGTCGAAGCCCACAGAACTGGGTAAGACGGCGCGGAAGTTGGGAATGATCCATAGAGATCGGTCAGGAAGACCATCGTCTGCGGCCGGATTCCACGCTCATCGAGCCACTCAAAACATGGCTCAAACGCCGTGCCACCTCCGCCAACCGGATTGAGCGCCACGCGCTGGCCGGCTTCATACGTCTCCACTTTGTGAACCACTGCGTCGAAATAGAGCACGTAGACTCGCTCCGGCCGCTGGCCTTCGAGGATCGATCGCGCCTCTGCCTCGAACAAGCGCAACTGGCGTGCGCTGATCGATCCCGAGCAGTCGACGGCAATGGCAACTTTACCGACGCCCTCGCGCACTACTCCCGGCAAGTAGAGACCGGTCCACAGATGGCGCCGGTTCGGACGCATCCAGCTGTAGTCAGCCGCAGTCGTTTCCGACCACAGGCGGCGCAGGAGTTCCCGCCAATTGACGGCGGCCTCGGCGGCTCCTTCCATCGTCCGGTCGAGTCCCGCGGGCATCTTCCCCGCCTGGCGGGCAACGGTCACCGCCTGATTGACGGCGACATCCCATTCTCTCGCTTGCTCTTCTGGCGTTGAGGAATCATCCCCACTCTCGGGTGCGTCAAGGACCTGGCCGATGCCGCCTTCTGTCTCAGGAGTGGAAGGAACGCCGGATTCACCAGCTGACGGCGCTGCATTCGCGCCGCTCCCAGCCGAACCGCGCTGATCATTCCCGTCATTGTTGTCCTCTCCCGAATCCTCTTCCGGCTCGAGCAGGTTATAGATCTGCTCCGCACTCATCCCGCGAAACCTGTCGTCGACCAGGACGCCTTCCGGAAGCTTGAGGCCGGCATCCTGAAGCAAGGGATTGATGGCGTAATCACAAGCGATGTTCCATCGCTTCGGGTCTCGCCCTGAGCGCCGAAGATGATGGTGCAAGGCCGGGTGCATCACCTCGTGCGCCAGCGTTCCCGCCAGCGTGGCCGCGTTGAGAGTCTCGACGAATTCAGGATTCCAGAGAAGCGAAACACCGTCGGTGGCCATCGTCCTGACCGCGGAACTGGGCCGGTCCTTGAGCCGGAAAAGCAGCGAACCGAAGAACGGGTGGTCGAGGACAAGCGCTGTGCGCCCTTTCTGGATGCGAAGCGAACTGGAAGTCTCGTTCGTGAATTGAAGCATAAGTGTCAGTCATGGAACTATGAGCACGCCTGTCGCGCCGAACACTACGACGGCTCACTGCATCCCGGAGGAGTTGGTGGTCCGGGTATAGTTGGAAAGCTGTTTAGCAGCTACGTTGGGTTACGCATAGAGTGCGCCAAAACCGTGCTATCGTATGCGGTAATGGCCTTAACCCCACAGGACTGCGTTGAACTGCTCAGAGATGTAGAGGGGCTGCTTCGTGAGTACGATCCGGGTTCGTTGGAATTAGTGTTCCGTGCAACAGAACGGTATGACGATCCGCGAAGGTACCTCATCGAATTGCTGACGACTATTCGACGTATCTATTCCGAGCGCTCCGGGGGGGCGCAAGCAGCGATTCTAGACAGAATCAACCATTTTGTCCGGCTCGAAGATGGTTCGCCTGTTCGGGCTCTCGCTGTGGCGTTTTCTCCTTTGGAGCGAGAACTCTACGGACGCGAAGATCTCAACTTGGCAGAATTGCCAGATCGATCAGACTTCATCAAAGAGCTCGACCGCATCACTGCAGAAATTAAGCGAGAAGTGGAGCTACCAGAAGATCGGCAATGACACGGGACCAAATTCGACAGCAACTTCAAAAGGTCTTCAAAGACCACTTAGGAGCGTCCTCAGCCACGACGCAGGAACTCGTTCCGCAGACGGCTTCTGCAGGTAAGCTTTACGAAGCCTACGTCCTCAGTCGGGTTGTTGAGCGCCTTGTCTTGGACGAAGGGTATTCGCTGAGACTCGTCGGCGGAACGAAGATTCAACTCAAAAGTGCACCAGGCCCTATAAACCGCAACTACCCGCGGATTGAACTATGGCGTTCTGGAAATCGTTTGGCGGAATTGTGGACTGACGTGGAGTTCTTGTCACTGAGCTACTCCGCTAGGGGTGCAGTATCTCCCACCAAAGGTGACTTCCATGAGCTGGACATCTTGATTGTGGATGCTGGCGTCAGCGGACGGCCGAGGCACGATCAATTGTGGCTCGGGATCGAATGCAAGAATACCGGCTATGAGAAGGGATTGCTTAAGGAGATTCTCGGCATCCGACGAGAACTTAGCTTGCTCAGTGGCCCCAAGAATACCCAGTTTCAAGCCTGGCCGAGAATCACTGTCCCGGCGGATCCTCCTTCTTGCCTTCTTGTTTTTTCTACCGATGTGGACGTGGCCGAATACGCCGCTCCTGGCGAGGTGTTTGGGATTGATTTCATCCATAGCCCTATGTAGCGTGAGTTCAATTCGGAGTTCGCGGGCACGGCTTTGCTGGGCAGGTGCAGCTCATTGAGAATCCGAGGCGAAGGATCGCAAGGAGGTGGGAAATACTCGAGATGACACCGGAGCCCACAGAATCTCAGGCCACTGCCGCCGAAATCGCCAGCCTCAAGCGGCTCGCAGCCGGCATTATCCGAGCACAAGGCAACCGATTCGTGAAGGACCTATTGCGCAGCAAAGGCATACGTATAGGCACTAACAAGGATGAATTCGAAGCCAACCTTAATCACGCCATCGAATCGAGCCACCTGCGGATTGATGATGTCCGAGCATGGCTGGCAGACGTCGAAGGATGGGGCAATCAGCATGTCTACCTCTATAAGCTGACGCCTTCGGTTTCCAGCCAGTTAACAGAGCGTAAGATTCATCGACGGGTTGCAGCCGCTGGACTTGAGGGTGTGTGGGATGGAGAGACTGCACTTGCATTTCCCGATGAACCGACCCTCACATCAATCTCATTCACTGACTCGGTGTTCCGACTCGTTTGGCAAGAGTCTTCACCCAATTGGACTCCAGAGCCCGAGAAGAACTATACAAAGCAGGAAGGACTAGACCTTTACGAATATCGCGCTTTCCGGCAGGTTGAACGGCGCGCAATCACACGATTCGAGGCGCATGTTCAGGAGGGATTGGCGGGTTTATTCATTGCCGATCCAATTCAGGGTACCGAGCACCAAAATGCTATCAACGAGGCGAAGCGTGTGATTGCGCTGCTCTTCGATCTCGGGGCGATGGAACGCGGATTGGTGAACATTTCAACCGTGTCCAAGAATCTTGACCAACGAAACGTCCCGAGCAACAATACAGCCTCAGATCAAGTGAAGACGCAACGATCGCGCCTTGCGTCCGGCGGCGCTTACGTTGAGTTCGCCGCAAACTCCCGGGATAAGGCCTACTGGGAAGAGCCCGCAATTCAAGATGTGCGTAAATCGGTGCGATCTCAACAGCTACTTGCATTTCAGGGGATAGATGGAGTCTTCATCTTTCAGCAGACCGAGGGAGGCTTAAGCAGGCCTCTGAGAGTTCAGCTATACGGGAAGGAAAATCGAATCCGCCTTTGGGCGTCGATGGATGCTGGAGAAGTCTGGACCATCCTTTCTAAGCTGAGTGAATACGAATGAAGCCCGCGGCTTTTCCAAATTCGCAGAGATCCGTAATCTGGGTTGGAAGAGGAAGTACATCCATCCCGCCACCGCCGGAATACTGGAAACATTTAGCTAGTGAGATGCAGGGACCCCAGCTTCAGCAACTCCAGGAGCAATCCGACCTCAGACTCACTGAGTTTAGTCCGGACAGCTTATTACCGCCCAAAGATGTGGCGGCCGACCTGCTTGGAAGGCTTGAAGCTGATGGTTGGCTCGCCCGCGTAGAGCGGCATACCTGCCCGGGTTGCAACCAGGAACTTTCGGAAGAGGAGATCGCAGCCTCAGTTTGCCCACACTGCGGCGTGGTATACAGTGAATCGGGCGGAATATCCACTGAGACTGTATGGGTTCGTCACCTTGCGCCTACTCGAAGCGTGGACTGGGTGATTGCGATTCATGGAATGAACACCTCAGGCACCTGGCAAGAGGAATTCAGTTGGACTATCAGCACAACCTGGGGCCGCTCGGTTCCAGTCGCGGCATATAAATATGGCATCGTAATTGCCGGGGTTATTTTGGCATGGAGAAGAGACCGACTGGTTCGTGACCTGCGCAATAAGCTTGTCACGCTTCGAGATCAAGCACGTGCACATGGTTTCGAAGGTAATCCAGACGTGATTGCACACAGCTTTGGAACTTGGCTCTTCGGACACCTGCTTCAAGGTGAGACGAAGAGAGCACCCGTTGACCAGCTGAAGTTCGGTCGAATCATCCTGGCTGGCTGCGTTTTGCGACCCGATTTCGACTGGAAATACCTAAAGGACGCTAACCTCATAGAGGATGTACTCAACCATTATGGGACTGCTGACACAGTCGTTCCATTCGCGCATTTGACCATTTGGGATTCTGGACCCTCGGGACGGCGAGGGTTTGATAGTGATCAAGTTCTCAATGTGCGGGCCTCAGGATTCGGGCACGGTGACCTGTTCTCCATATCAAAACGTGCGATCACCGGTGCGACCTACCTCGTGAACTCTTATCAGAGGTATTGGCGACCGTTCTTGACCCTTCCCAGCGAAGAATTGAGCAGCCTACCGGACAGAAGAAACCCCCAAACTTCATGGCACCAACTGCCCTGGCCATTACGCGGGACAATTTTTCCCTTCATTGCTCTCCCGCTCGTAGCCGCCACAATCGCGTTTCTCCTTGCAACCATTGGTCAATTCCTTTGGGAGTGGCGCACAGTGGTCGTCAAGATTGCGGGAGGTGGTGTACTGGGCGGAATTCTACTTGTAGTGTTGATTGCGATCGTGAGCGCATGGAGGATGCTCTGTGCGAAATGGAGGGCTTAGGCGGACACGTGAGCACCACGAACAATGTCTGAACGGAATGGGCAGACCAACGCTGACTCTGGCAGGATATTCTCTGTTCTCCGGCTCGATGGTCGGCTTCTCTACCCTCCCTTTAAGTCACATCTTTCGTCATGCCGCAGTCGGCGCCTCCATGAAGGCCTGCATGTGGGCGAAGATTTCATCGGCGCTCGCTTCGGATTTGGCCGATTCCCGATCGCGTAGGACCCCGTCCATTTCGGCGACGATGTTGGCGGCATCCGCGGCAGTGGTCACGCGCAAGAGATCATGCTTCTTAAGTTCCTGCGCCGAGTGGTTGCACAACCGTTGCCTGATTTGCTCTGCAAAGCGATTGAGGTCCTGGTCGCCGCTCACGTTGAGCCGTGGAAGGATTTCGACCAGATCGAGAACATTGGTGACCAGCGAACCATGGAAACGCGACTCCGGCTCATTGAGCCGGTCGACCATGTGAGCAACCACCTCGCGCATCCGCTTCCAGAGGTCTTCTGTTCCCCGTATGAGCGACTCGCGGACGCTCAAGTCAATTTCGCGGCTGATCCGCGCCTGCTCTTCGGCCGACATCTGCACTCGGAAGTCCGCCCCTGTAGGAATCGGCAGCACCTCGAGCTTCACGCCGAACTTGGCCTTGAGCTTTTCCGGAGAGGGATAGTCCTCTTCGCGGAAGAGGCCGTTCAATTCCGGACGGACCTGCTCGACATATTGCGGATAGACACGCAGGAACGCGTTAACTCCGGCATCGAAGCTTGCCTCGAACTCGCGCATTCGCGCCATGAGATCGAAGTAGAAGTTGGCGGGCAGCAGGCGAAAGCCTTCATCGGACCACGGCAGCGTGACCTTGTAGAAGTGCTGCCGAATCTGGCCGGCAAGAGTGCGCAGTTCCTCAAGTTTCTGCGCTCCGTGCAGCAGTTGTTTGTTGTAGCGGCCCGCACCCTGATGGGCTCCGTGCTGATCGGCTACCTCCCGGCTGACCTTACGATCATGTTTCACGGCAGTCCAGACGCTGATATGAACCGCGGCAAGCATCGCTTTCTCTGTAATCATTGGATGACCTCCCGGTACTCCACCCCGAAGCGAACGAACTCCGGAGTGTGGGTTATGGCGGCGTCCCGCGCCGCCGCATCGCGCATCGCCATCACCCGCATCTCAGTTGGCATCCGCTCGAGATAGGCGATTCCTCTTCCTACCGAGGTGTCGCTCAAGGCCCTGCCCAGGGCGGTAGCAATGGCGATTTGCGCGGAAGGCTCCATGGGAAGCGGCGCCGTGGTAGGGTTCAGAAGGATTTCGTCGATCGAAGGCAACTGGCGAAACAGCCGAATGAAAGCTACAAGTTCTGAAGCCGCTGCCGGCCCCACCGTTCCATCCAGGAGCTGCGCCTCAAACTCGCTGGCCCCGGAGAGAAACTGCGTCTTCTGACGACGGGCGATGCCGCAAAGCACCTGTGAGGCCATCTCCCAGGAACGCGGAGTGGGCCACGCGTTAGCGTCCGACGTCGTGTCCGCCGTATGCAGAAGCTCAGGCTTGAAGCGGAGGAAGGCTACAATCTCAGGCCGGACCTGAGCCTTAACCGCCCACCTGCACCAGTCGTCGAGATCCGGTTCAAGGTCCAGATGAACGAATCGGTTGCGCAACGGCCGCGGCATCCCGAAATGGACGCCACGCTCCGATGCTGGATTCCCGGCGGCGATGACAACCCAGCCATCGGGCAGCACATACTCGCCGAGCTTTCTGTCCAGCACCAGCTGATAACAGCCCGCCTGTGTCATCTGCGGCGCCGAAGTCAGTTCATCGAGAAAGAGGATGCCTTTGCCTGTGGTCGGGAGAAACTTGGGTGGGACCCATTCGGTCTGGTCTTCGGCGATCCGCGGCAGACCCCGAAGATCGACCGGGTCAAGCTGCACGGCCCGCACGTCGAGAAAGTCGTAGTCGAGATCGTTGGCGACCTGAGCGACGATTTGGGACTTGCCGACACCGCAAGCGCCCCAGATATGGAGGGGCACACGTTCGCCGATCAGCGCGTGAAGCGCCTCAAAGAGTTTCGATGGTTTCATGACATGCCCTCGATTGGTGGAAATGTATGGGGATGAGTTTCAGGTCAAATAAGATCGCGAGTTGGCATTTGGTGCGCTTCCGGAACGGACGATCCACCCGGATTGCACGATTTGAACTCCAGATGGGCTAAGTGAGCGCCTCGGGCCGTTCACGTCAGTTGAGAAACAATGCCCCTAAGGGCTTTCCTGAACACTGGCCGAGTTCACGTTACTTCTGAAACCGAAGGCGCTTTCGTCCCGCCCCGAATGCCCGATCAGTAATCAGCGTTTGCCAGATGGATTCCTGACCGAATTCCGTTGCAAATCCGCTCGCCGAGATGCATAATTTTTCGTTCCTCATTTTCCAAAGGATGGGAAGAACGATGCCTGATATTTATGTGGAAAGGCAGAGCGCCGGAAAGTGGCATGCAATTCGCAATGGCACGACGATAGCAACTGGAGCAACGCAGAACGAATGCGGCTGCAAAGCGAAAAAGAAATATCCCAATGATCCCTTGCTCACCGGACGAGTCGAGAATGCCAAGTACGGCAATCCCGACCATTGGCGGCGCCTATACCCAAGTTGCTAACCGCCCCGCCGAATATCGAACCGAGGTCTGCTTCTGTTCTATTCCGCTACTGGTTTCCCTTGCCTGTGAAGGAGCCGAGGCCGCCAAAGACATGCTCTGTTTCTGGTGTCAAACCGAGTGTGAAAGTCTCACGGACGACCATATTATCCCTTACTCTCTCGGCGGCACAGCCGAATATACGGTAAAGGCATGCTCGCCCTGCCAGAATCGTCTATCCAAGGCCGAACTCGAAGTCTCCCGCAAGTCGATGCTTGCGATCCATGCTCTGGTTGCCCCCGTAGCCCCACGCCACCCCGACCGTCCCACAAGCGGACATCTGAGGCCCTCGTTCTTCCTCGTGAAACACCCAGATGGAGGCTATGGAGAATCACTCCTTTCAGCCGGTGAGCGCGTCTCGCTGCTCCCGTACTTCGAGATTAAGGTAGTCCCCGGCGAGCCATTGGAAGGCCGTGTGAGAGGGACGACCGAAGGTGCGCGTAGATTACTCGCCGTCTTTCGGAGCGCGCTGAAGAGAACACCGGGACCCGACAGATTCCTGTTTCAAATTACGGCCAACCTAGACTTGGATGACAGTGTCTCGTCCGATGTAGAGTTCTGGCCTCGTATTGTCTTGCTTCCCGGAGACCGTTTGCTCCTGCGGGCAAGAAGTCCCGAAGAACTTATGCGCTTCATGCAGGTTTTTACCGAACTTGCAAACAGTGATTACACGGTCCCTGAAAAATGGAGCAAGCCGGAAATCGAGATTAAGGGAGGCACTCCTCATCTAATCGCTCTCAGGTTCGATCCTCAGGCGGAGAGACGAATCGCTGCGAAGATCGGATATGGTCTATTTAGAATCGTTACAGGTCGATCCCTTGAGGCCGAGCGCGACTCATTGATGCGCAGCTACATTCTAGGTTTGGCGGATTCGAAGGATGAGCCTGTCTCCGTCGAGCCGATACCTCTGAATTTTACGACTTCAGATAAACCGCACTGCGTAACGCTGTCGCCAGCGCAAGACCGGCAGGCGATTCTTGTCTCCCTCTACGGTCATAGATTTCGGGTTGAACTCGGCCCGGAAGGTGAGCTCCCGGTCCCTGTGGTTTTGCTCTGCCAGATCGACGGGTCCGGTATGCGCGTGGCAAATCCTGACGAAACATCGAAGATCCTCAAAGACTCCGCCGCGGGAACATTTTCGCAGCCATGGAAGCAGGTGCCAGAAGTCCCGCAAAGCACTGTTAGCAAATAGTCAGGTGGTCCGCTCCTCAATACCCAGTGAGTAGGGTGCTCATTTCTGGCGCATTCTCATCGCGGCAAGAACAGGATTGCATGAACGAATCGCGTTGCCCGCTCAACTACTGTAAAGCCAACTGGGATAGGATTGGCCGCTTAGGCGGCCTCGTCCATGTCGTCGGGCTCATCGACTGGCTCTTCTTCTGCGGCCTCGGCAAGAATCTCCTCCTCCTCGTCCTCGTCTGAAGCGGGCAGCGCGGCTGGCTCTGGCGACGGTCCTACGTCAAAGAGGCTGGCGTTGTGTGCCGGTTCTTGTTTCCTGGGCTCGGCAGGCTTGGAGGCCGCTTCCGCTGGCTTCTTTGTCTCAGCCGCGGCTGGTTCAGTCCGGACCGGCGCAGTCTTCGGTGCCACCTTCGAGCGGGCCTCCGCCTTCGCGGCCTTGGCTGCGGCCGCCATCTGGTCCCTAGCGGTTTCAAGCGTGTTTCTCAGCTCGAGATGGGCGCC
>Ga0335072_10001992_pt1 | contig 32228 bp, 32 predicted proteins | sample Lox_Sample_21_FD_206725 | JGI IMG/M metagenome (GOLD analysis project Ga0335072, IMG submission 206725) | Soil microbial communities from Loxahatchee National Wildlife Refuge, Florida, United States - Lox_Sample_2.1 | ecosystem: Environmental > Terrestrial > Soil > Wetlands | place: USA...
AGATTATGCGGTACGTCGGCCAACACGGGATCGTTAGGCCCCGTGACATTGAGGCCATCGGCCTTCCACGGGAGTATCTCGTTCGTCTCCACCGCCAAGGCCGGCTCAGTCGGCCTGGACGCGGAATCTACACACTGCCCGACTCCGACGTAACGGAACGCCACTCTTACGCTGAAGTGGCGAAGCGTGTTCCGGAATCTGTTATCTGCCTGCTCTCAGCTCTCGCCTTCCACGAGATCACGACACAGAGCCCCCGTGCCATCTGGATTGCCCTCCGCAAAGGGGCAAGAAGACCCGCCCTCACATCACCCTCACTTCGGATCGTCCGCCTTTCCGGACCATCACTGACAGAGGGAACTGAGAATCACCAGATCGAAGGCGTTCCGATTCGCGTCTATTCAGCAGCGAAAACCGTTGCCGATTGCTTTAAATTCAGAAACAAAATCGGACTCGATGTCGCGATCGAAGCTCTAAAGGATTGTATTCGCCAAAAGAAGGCTAACGTCAACGAAATCTACCGTTACGCCAAGATCTGCCGGGTCAGCAATGTCATTCGTCCCTACATGGAGGCGCTGTGACGCGCGAGAAGGGCAAGAACACAGCGGCATCCATCCGCGCGCGCCTTCTTGCACTCGCGCAGAGCAAAGGTGAAGACTACCAACGGGTGCTTGGCAGATACGCCATTGAACGCTTCTTGTATCGCCTGGGCCGGTCACCATATCGTGACAAGTTTGCCCTCAAGGGAGCCACACTCTTTACGCTGTGGACAGGCCACACTCACCGGCCCACAAAGGACCTGGATCTACTCGGGCGCGGCTCATCTTCTGCCATCGCAGAGGTTGAAACAACTATTCGAGCGATGTGCGAGATTCAAAATGAAGACGGCATTGTGTTCCGCAGCGATTTGGTCGAAGGTGCAAAAATCAAAGAGGACGACGAGTACGACGGCGTGCGCATCAAGCTCCTCGCCGAGTTGGCTGGAGCACGGATTCCAATGCAGATCGACATCGGATTCGGCGACGCCGTTTATCCCGAACCGGAACTTGCTTCTTTTCCAGTCCTGCTACCCATGGAAGCACCTCTCATTCGCGCATATCCGCGGGAATCGGCCGTTGCTGAAAAATTCCATGCGATGGTCGTACTCGATATTCGCAATAGTCGTATGAAGGACTTCTACGATGTCTGGATTATGGCAAGCACCTGGATATTCGACATGGCGTCCTTGCGTAGCGCGATCGTTGCCTCGTTCGAACGGCGCAGATCGGAGATTCCAGCCGAAGTCCCGTTTGCCCTAACGGAAGAATTTCTAAACGATCCCCAGAAAAAGAAGGAGTGGGCCGCATTCGTAAGCCGACTAAACTCGGAAAGCCAAGCCCCTTCTCTTCAGGAAGTGGGCAGCGTCCTTCGTGACTTCCTTTTGCCATGCATATCTGTCGGATCAAGCTTACGACCAGATCTCAATCATTGGGACCCATCCTTAGGCTGGAATCCATAGGTATGCACGCTCCTAGGCGGGGTGCTGCGTCAGCTAATGACATTCAGGTGGGGGTCGGGCAGAATGCTCTCTCAGGGAAAATAGAATGACTGACAGCCAGAAGTTGTTTGATCCTTATGCCGAAGAGGTACTTCGCCTGGCTTCAGCAACGTCGACCACAGAAGAGAGCTACTATCCCGCCATCAAGGGCTTGCTGACCCGCATCCTTGATTTCATACAACTTCCATTCGATGTAAGGACAAGCACTAGTGAGTCGCGTGCACAAGGAGGGCGCGACCTCCCTGATTTCGCGCTCTACGACGGACCGGGTGAATTCTTGGTCGTTTGTGGTGAGGCTAAGCTTCCCGGCGTTGAGCTCGCAGAAATCGCCTTTTCGGAGGATCGGAACAATCAAGTTGGTCGATACCTCGCCCAAACGGGAGCGGTATTGGTGTGCAACGTCCGTGGCTTCGGTTTAGTGACGGCTAAGCAAGGAACATCCCGCCAAAAGGCGGTAGCGGCCACTGATCGAATATTGGAGTATACGGTCGAACTATGGCCCTCCACTGCTGCTCTTGTCGGGGGTCACAAGTACTCACCCGCCACTGTTGGTGAGCTTGAAGACCTCATCGAAGCGGCGGTCACCAGGTACGCGGCAATCGCTGAGCCAGAGAGCCTCGCAAAAGTACTAGCTCGGCAAGCTAGGAGAGCAAAGCAAGACCTTCCCACTCAATTCAGTCAGGCGGTGGCGGGACTCGCCGAAGACTTCGGGAAAGCTTTGGGTGTCACGTTCGAGGGGCCTGAAGGGGAAGAATTCTTTCGATCATCCCTCATTCAGACGGTTTTCTACGGGCTCTTTGCCGGATGGACGCTTTGGGTACGATCCGGGAGAAAAAAAACCTTCGTGTGGGAAGATCTGGGGGAATATCTAAAGATCCCCTTCTTAGGGGGACTTTTCTATGAATTCCGGCACCCTCGCCGAATTCAGGAACTCGGCCTCAAGAAGCACTTGGATCTGGCAACTGAGACGCTGTCTAGGATTGATGTAGATGCTTTCTTTAGTCGGTTCCAACCCCCGTCGCTGGAACCGGATACTCCAAGCGAAAATGCATCAGCGGCCATCTTGTACTTCTATGAACCTTTCCTGGAATCGTTCGATCCGGTCCTCCGAAAAGAGCTTGGCGTCTGGTACACACCCGCAGAGGTAGTGCGCTATCAAGTTCAAAGGGTAGATCGCTTGCTGCGAGAGGAACTCGGTTGCGAACGAGGCTTTGCTGATGACCGAGTTGTGGCACTCGATCCTTGTTGTGGCACCGGCGCCTATTTGATTGAAATATTACGTTGTGTCGCAGCGCAGCTCCGCTCCGAGGGCATCGGCAATATGCTCGGAACGACCCTGCTCGACTTAGTCGAGCGAAGGATTCTAGGCTTTGAAATCCTCACGGCGCCTTTTGTCATAACTCAACTTCAAATCTACCTAATCCTTGCTGAGCTCGGCACTCAACCGCCACAGGGGCACCGTCCTGCGGTTTTTCTGACCAATGCCCTCACCGGATGGGACGGTTCTGACCAGCTTAAGTTGCACTTCCCCGAACTGCAGGAAGAACATGACGCTGCGCAAGCCGTCAAACGAAGTAGCCGAATCATAGTGGTCATTGGTAATCCTCCATACAACCGATTTGCCGGAGTTCCAGTTGCTGAAGAAGCGGAATTGGTCGACCACTACAAGGGAATAGAACGGGACAAACGAGGACGTCAGATTGGGCCGACTGCAATGTTCGCCAAATGGGGTATTCGAAAACAATTGCTGGATGATTTGTACATTCGCTTCTTTCGCCTAGCGGAGCGCTGCATTGGTGAAAGAGCGCAATATGGGGTCGTCAGCTTCATTTCTAACTATTCATTTTATGGGCATCGCTCCCATCCACTCATGCGCGAATCCTTGCTCAGGTCGTTCAGCACAATATGGCTCGACGTCCTGAACGGCGACAAATACAAGACCGGCAAAGTGGTCCCGAAAGGCGTCCCTGGGGAAGGGACTTCCGACCAAAGCATTTTCACGACGGCTAACGATCCGCGCGGAATTCAAGTTGGAACGGGTATAACCACTCTTTTGAAACGAGAACAATCCTCAGGCAACACTGCAGTCTCTGAGGTTTTTTACCGAGATTTTTGGGGTAAGTCCGACAACAAGAGAAAGGCGCTCCTCGCATCTCTTTCGATGCAGCAATGGTCTACCCAGGAGAAATCCGATGCCGCCAAAAGGCCGGCGGGACCTCGTGAGTACGAGCACTTCACCCCAACCCAAGAGAAACGCTGGAAGTTGTTGCCATACGAGTCCCAGGGAGGTTTTGAGGATTGGATAGCCTTGGATGAACTCTTCGAGAGCGGAGTGCAAGGTATCAACCCTAATCGGGGCATCTTCTCCAGTGTCATAGACGTGGACAAGAACGCTCTCATCGAGCGGATGCAGGACTACTTTTCCGACGCGAAGGATGCCGAGTTGCAGGAAAAATACGTTGAGATCTTCACACCCCGCGCTGGATACGATCCACACCGAGTTCGCAAAGATTTATTAGAGAATTCCTCCTTTGACGAAAACAAAATAGTCCCCTACGTATTGTTTCCCTTGGACGCGAGGTGGCTTTATTACGAGGTAGAACGAAAGTTGCTCAACAGAGGTCGACCAGAACTTTGGAAGAATCTAAAAAGGAACGAATTTCTCGTAGCCGTGCCTGAACCACGTCAATACTCTGAGATGCGCCCCCTTCTCTTGTCATGTGCATTTGATCTACATCTTCACGATCGAGGTTCGATTGGATTTCCAGCCGAGATTCAGCTTCCTGCGAGTCCAGAAGCGCCTCTGTTCGGACGTACTGGAAGTGAATCTACTTGCATAGCTAATATCAACGAACGAGCTTGGAGCACGCTCAAAACAGACTGGACCCTCGCGGGTACTCGGGCCGGTCAGGACGCCAAAAAGCTAGCGAGACAGCTAGCTGCAGTTTGTGTCGCAGTCTGTCACTCCCCTGCATACGAAACTGAACACAAGGAGTCCTTGGCTCAAGACTGGGCCCATATACCCATCCCGAGAGATAGGACCAAGTTCCTTCAATTGGCCCAAGCGGGGGCAACCGTGGCTGTGCTTCTCGATCCCCTTAAGAGTGCGTCCGGCGCCATAAGAGAAATACTTCCTAAATCATCCGTGCAGTTTGGAATTGTGGAGCGCACCGATGGCAAGAGCGTTACAACTGCTGATTTGGCTGTGGAGTACTCGTTTTTTGGTGCCGCGGTAGGGGGCTGGAGGCACAGACCCACAGAGCCAGCAGAGCTTCCTAATGCGGCTTTGGGCAAATCTACCGGGGACCTGTTTATTAATGATCGAGTTCGTCTCAGGAACGTCCCACAATCCGTGTGGGAATATCAGCTTGGAGGTTATCCGGTAATAAAGAAATGGTTGGGCTATCGAGATCGAGGGCGCAGGGGAGACAAGCCCCTATCGGTCCAAGAAATGAACCATCTGCGAAACATGGTGCAGCGCATAGCTGCTCTTCTGGTTTTTCATTCCACCTTGGATCAACTGTACGAGGCAGCTTCTGACCACTCATTTACTGTTGACGAGCTCACTGAATCGAACAAAACTGCGGAAGTACAGGATTACTCTCAAAGGCAATAGGCAAACTCATTTGTTTCGATTGGCTCACTCTCTCTTCCTAAGCCGCTTCTTGCGTCCGGCACTCCCACGCCTAAATGGGAACGAGCGGCAACTGGCAGAGTGGACGACGGCGCTAGGAGAGTCCCCAGAATCTGCTCTTGATCGTTTTAAAAAGGCCGGCTTGCTGGTGCCATTCTCGCCTACCGGAGATGACATGCTCGCATCGGCAGTCGACTCTATTTATGGTGTCGCTCAACTGAAGGTAATGCTCAAATCGCGCGCAGTGAAACTAAGCGGTAAGAAAAATGAACTAGTCGTTCGACTGCTAGCAGCTGACAGCCACGGAATCGCTCGCGAAATCGGCAACCTCGGGCTCTTTCATTGTTCCCGGGACGGTGCCCAACTAGCTGCCGTGTTCGAAGCTCGGAAAGAAGAGGCCCAGAGAAATGCTATTGCTGCAATAGAAGCCAAAGACTACGGATATGCGATCCTGCAGTATCAGGCACTTGAAAATGATCTCGGATTCCCCAAGTGGGAATTTGAAAGGGCTCCCAATCCAGCGTTTATCGAACTCGTGATGACCGTTAATCCGAGGATATTAGCAGGATGCTCAGCCGAAGTCTTGGCGAGGCTTCGTTGTGCCATGGCGTTACAGTGTATTGCCAGTCGGCACGCTCCCCGTCAAATATTGGCTGGCCTCGACACGGGCATTCGACTCGATGCTGAAACGGCTGCAAGGATGATCTTCTTTCTCGCCAGACACCTAGAAGACATACGTCAATGGCGCGAGCTGGGTGTTAGATTCGTGGCGCATTTCGCCGGGGCGGGAGCCTGTTCGATATGTACCGCATTGAATGGAAAGAAATGGAGCATTGATGAAGCCCCGGAACTCCCCTCAGCGGAGTGTTCCAATGACGATCTGGGATGCCGCTGTCTCTACCAACCCGTCATCGGCAATCTTTAGGCCGACACTGGTGCTTCTTGCTCAAGCTTAAGTTCGCTGCCTGAAACACCCTTGATGACTTGGATCCGACTCGGCAACCGCTCTGCCAAGTCAGTGACGTGAGAAATCACAGCGATCATCCGGTCGCCTTGTTGGAGAGCCTGGATGGCCTCGACCGCGACGTTCAGTGTTTCTGCGTCCAGCGTAGAAAATCCCTCGTCGAGGAAAAGAGCATCCAGCTTGAACGAGCCGCCACCGTCTGCGAACTGCGAAACACTCGAAGAAAGAGCGAGTGCAAGGGCAAGCGACGCCAGAAACGACTCGCCACCACTCAACGTATGTACGGAGCGTCGAGCGTCCGCATTCCAGTGGTCCACGACCTGAAATTCATTGCCTTCGGTGTGGAAAGAATATCGCCCCTGGCTAAGCGTCATCAATTGCCGAGTGCCTTCACTGCTCAAAAGGTCGAACGCACCTTGCAGAATAAATTGGATGAACTGATCCGCTCTGAGGAGATTTCCGAGCTTTGCATAAAGCGAACCCGTCTGCTCCAACTCCGCAACCTGGGCACGCTTGTTCTCAGCTTCGACAATTCGTATTTCCAGTTGATCAATGCGGGCTTTTCGTTGCTCAATCTGTCCGGTGAATTCGCTACATTGTCGCCGAAGGTCTATGAGTAGTTTGTCAATTTGCTCGGCCTCGTCCATGCCTTTTGGCAGTACCACTCCTGCTAATTTCTTCTTGAGGTTGCGCCCAATCTGTTCAGCTTCAGATTGTGCGTCCGCAACCGTCCTACCTAACGCCTCAAGTGTCCCTTTGAGTCCTGCGATCCTTTCCTTAATCTCATGATGTCGCTTTTTAGCATCATCACACCTTTTAAGTGCCTGCTGAATTTCCTGCTGAATACCTGTTAGCTGTAGCTTAGCTTTTTCCTGTACGGCTAATTCGGCATGAATGCTTTTCAAATCCCCGGCGCCCTTCAATTGGAGGCGAAGGTTCGCAATCTCTGTAGCCGCATCCTGAATTTGTTTTGTGGTCGCCAGTATCTTTTCAGCGAGCACAGCGCGAGTACGCTCCAGATTCGCGAGCACATCTTTCGCACGAGTTTCCGCGCCCACGGCCTCGTCTCTCTCCTTTTCTTTCGACTCACAGTCCGCTTCGGCAACACGCAGCTCGGCTGCGATGCGCTTAAGTCTGGCGGCTGCCTCTTTGCCCGGTGCCTTTTCCAAAATTCGTTCTGCTCTCTTCGTTAAATCCGCGATTTCCTTTGAAGTCCGTTTAACGTCAGACTTGGCTGACTGCAATTGACCGGGAAGAGCGTCTAGATCAGATTCGGTTTTATTGAGGGACCTCTGCTTCCTTTGCCAGGATTCCTGTTTTTGCTCTGCTGCCCTTTTGGCATCATCAAACCCGGCAGTGGAGAGACGTTTTGGTAGACGATTGACAACCTGATCGCAAACCGGACACGGTTCTCCGGTCTGCAAATGTTTGCGCAGATCTGCTGAGGAATGTTTGCGAACTAGGTCCTCGTAAACTGCCTGTGCCTCCTCCCAGTCTTTTTTCGCCTGTGCTTCTTCAGTCTGCAGCTTCTCGAGTTTCTCTTTGAGTTCACCATCTTTCTTTTCCAGAGTCGTCTGTCTTTGTTGCTCCGCCTCAAGTTGTTCCCGAAGGCCATCAATACCTGCGAGTTCCTCCGCTACCTGCTCCACCGTTTCAACCGCGCCATACTTCTTTTTGAGAGCTGCAAACTTGTCCTTCGCGCCTTCATAAGCACGGATGGCAGCTTGACTCTTGTCTGCTTCTTCCTTGGCACTTTGCGTCGCCGGCCGTAACTTCTTGTCAAGCTTCTCCAACTCTGCAGACCTCGTGCTCTTCTCCGCAGTCTGTTCGGTATGCTGACGCTCAGCCTTTTCCAATTGCTGTGCAACCGGGCGCAGTGCAAGGAGCTTTTGGTGGATCTCTTCTTTGTACGGTACTTGTTTCAGTTCCCGCTCTAGACGCTCAAGATTTGTTTCGACACGCTCAAGTTCCTCAGCCGCCCTCTTTTGCGCTTTCTGGTCGTTGACAATCTGCTGCTCAGCACTATCACGTTGGGCCTGCGAGGTAACGGCCAGCACACGTTTCTGACGAAGTTCAATGGACGGTGTGCGCAGATCATCTACGCGCATTATTTGTGCATTCACTGCGCTCGCATATTTACTTAGCTCTGTGACCTCTCGCTCTAATGCATGGCGATTCTCGTGCGTTGCGTCCAAATAGTCGCGCTGCAGCTGCTCGACAAGCATGTCCCTCTGAGTTTGCTTTTCTTTATGGCGCGTGTTGGCCCTCTGCATCATGTCCCTGTACACGCCAAGGTTCAACAGAACTTCGAGGATCTTCCGCCGATCAGCAGACTTTCCCCTCAAGAACTCGTCAAATTGCCCTTGCGGCAGAACTACAGCCTTGGTAAATGCATCGAAGTCCAAGCCGACGATTCGCACAATCTGTTCAGCAATCTCGCTTGCGCCTCCGTCGACCGCCTGCTCTCCATCTTTTTCCAAGATTTCGAGCCGAACGTTAGCAGGGCCGCTTCGCTTCAGGACCCTGGCAATGCGGTACTCTTTTCCTCCACACTCGAACTCAAGTTTCACAGAGAGTCGTGGTGTGCCCTGTGTGATTAATTCGCCAAGGTTCTTCGCTCCCAAGCGCGCCGTTTGCCCGTAAAGAGCGTAGGTGATGGCATCAATGATCGACGTTTTTCCCGAACCCGTGGCCCCCGTAATTGCGAACAGGTCAAGGTCAGTAAAGTCGATTTCCGCGCGCTGACGGAAGCTTGTGAACCCCTCCATCGCTAGCTTAGTCGGCCGCATGGATCGCCTCCTCATACAGCTCGCTAAAGACACGCAGTAGATCCGGGGGCGCTTCACCGCCATGCTGGCGACGACAGAAGTCTTGAAACAATTCCAACGGTTTTGCCTGTGCACGAGATCCAGGAGTTAGGGTCTCTGTGATAATTGAACTCTTCGTACGGACGTAAATCGCGTTAGGGAGGCAGGCGCGGACACGTTCCGCCAGCCCTGGAACCGGGCCGTCGGTAATCACAGTGACGCGCAGGTAATCGTCGCCGAATTCACTGGCTTTGGCTTCGATGTCATCGATCCTGCCTTCGAGATCGCGCAGGTTTTTCCCGGCACTCAACGAGATGCTCTCAACACGGATAGGACGACCGGCTTTTGCGTCCAGCAAAATCACCCTCTTACGCTGGCCTTGCTCACCGAAGTCGAGTTGTAGTGGTGCCCCAGCGTAATGGCACGGAACCGGAGACGTCACGATCTCTTGGGGACGGTGTAAGTGACCAAGGGCAACATATTGCGCTGTGGTCGGAAATCGAGCTGGGCTAATGGCGTATGGAAGAGCCGTGTGAAACGCCCACTCGCTGCCGCTGGTTTCTGCACCGAAGGCGAAGAGGTGAGCCATCATTATGTTGATCGTATCCGCAGAAAAGGCTCGTGCCAGGAGGCCCATCATCGCACAGACATTTTCGGCGTATTCGCCATACCACTGCTGCTCAGGTCCCATGATTGCGCACGCATCTACGATCTGACGCTCACTAACGAACGGAAGGACAGCAATCCTAGCGAGTTCACCTCCCGCCTCAAACTCAATAACGCCGCCGTCGTCCGCACGAGCTGGCTCCGGACGAATGAGAATTCGCAAGGGATCAAGAAGCCGGCGCAATGCTCCAAGCCGTTTGGGATGGTCGTGATTGCCACCGATGATGACAGCAGCGATACCTTTTTTGACTAGGTCGGCAAAAAACGAAAAGACAATCTTCTCCGCTTCAGCGGATGGCGCTCGACTGTCAAACACATCCCCCGAGACAAGGACGCAATCCACGCGGTTGTGAGCAGCAATCTCAGTGATTTCCGCTAAGACCGCTTCCTGTTCGGTCAATCGGCTAACGGCAAAGGGTTTTCCGATGTGCCAATCAGAAGTATGGAGTAATCGCATAGCTAACTCCTATGATCGGAACTTCCCGAACGGGTCTGCAGGTCCCGACTCAGCGGCCTCACTTGGGCGTGTTGCCCATGCGGGGAAGGGGAATTGGACCAGCAAGGGTATTGGAATTTCAGGTTGCGACACGATCACCGAACCTGGCTTTAAGATTCCGGCGCGAGCCCGGCTCACGGCAAGCAAGAAACTGTATTCGTGGTGTTGAGCCTCTGCCAGATCCAGTCGACCCACAACACGGAACGCGCAATTTCCGACCACTCGTGGTTCAATTTGGCTTGCGGTCTGCTGTGCACCAATCAAAATCACACCTAAGCTGCGACCGCGCTCCGACATGTCGAGAATGACATCCTTAATAGGGCTCCAGCCTTCTCGCGGTGCGTACTTGTTCAATTCATCAAGTACTACGAATACCAACGGCCGCGCCGATCCGGAAGCTTCCTTTTCCTCGAACATTCGCTTCAGAACAACACCAATAACAAATCGCTTGGCGCGATCATGGAGATTGTGGATATCGATTACGGTCACTTGTTCACGATGCCAATCGATGCGGTGCACATCGCCCTGGAGCTTTCCTCGGATGAGATGCCCCACCCGGTACGACGCCGCTTCTAGGCGGCGCTGGAACGCAGCGCGAGTACCCGGTGCAGCCGTTCCCGCCCAGCTGTCCAGGTTAACTTCGATCAGTTCGACCAACTCCTTGAAGGTTGCGATGCCACTAACGTCCTCATTTGCTAACTGGGCTTCCACTCGATCAATGACGGCAGCCAGATGACTTGTCTCTTGGTCTGCATCTGCAAACAAGAAGCGCAGGAACCGTTCACGGCAAAACTCCTCGACGGACCAGCAATACGCTGTTACTCCTTGCGAGCGAGTTCCAACATCAGGTAGGAGCACCGTCTCGCCACGACGCGCGGGAGCGAATATACCAACGCTCTCGAATGGCCCTGCTGTCAAGCCGAGCGTCTCGTACCTAGCCACCGTTTCCGACTTCAACTCCCGATTCGGTTTGTCTAAAAACAACAAGTCTTCGCCCTTCACATTAAAGATGACTGCACGAGTGTTGGCACTTTCAGCTCCCAGCAAGTTCGAATGGAAAATTCCGTAGAGCAGAAAAGTGGCGTACGTGGTTTTCGTAGCAACACCCGAAATTCCTGAGATGTTCACATGGGCTCCACGAGTGCCGTCAAGAAACTCAAAATTCCCGTGGATAACTTCTCCATCGCGAGAAGTTCCGAGCGGGAACCGCTTCTTCATTGAGTCAAAGAAAAGGGCTTGGTCGCGTTGAGCACCTTCTGCCTTGCAAACGGCAGCGCCTGGCAACGGCGGCACAAATATCTCCGGTTCCACGCGGGTCACCATTACGTGGGCCTTCACTGCGTGGTTCAATGGCAAGATGCCTTGATGAGCCAGAAACACGTCACTCTCAAGCTTCGCGCCTTCGTGTCGAGCGATCACGGTATCGACCACGCCGTAAATCGAGACATCGCGGGAGTCTCGCAGGCTGCGTTCGACGGCAACAACGTCATCGAGCTGTACCAAGTTGTCATCGGGTACCGCGAACCAGTAGTCCAGCGGCTGCGCGTCGACTGTGCCCAGAACTTTTCCGATCTCCTTCAAATCATCACCCCTTCGTAGATTCTCTTTTCGATTGCGCGACGAATCGTGATTGAGTCTCCCAAACGATGCCGAAGCTGCTCTTCGAGCGCCCCAACGGGCACGAGATTCTGTGGTGCACGTGGATCGCGTACAGCGGTCGACGCAAAGTCAGGTAGCCGGATTGCAGCGAAGCTCGCGATCTGACTTGCCTGTTGCAACCCAAGAGCTGCACGAACTTCAAGCCGGATTATCCCAGCCAGGCTATGTTCCATAGCGCGAGGCGTTGCCAGACGTTGAAACCAAGAGTACCGGTCGTATTTTCCGTCACGAATCGAGAAAAGAGGTGTGCGCTCGCCGGGCGCGAGCTGCCCTACTAGAGCGAAGTGCCCGGCGTCGAGATAAGGGAGGAAGATACGTTTGATGACGCCGACGAGCGCATCTGTCGCGGAGGTGAAGTAGTTGAGCGGGCCATCAGCGAAAACACAAGTGCCCGGCCTGAGTAGGCTTGCCCCTAATGCGGCCTCGACAGTGCGCATCAGGTTTTGCAAGGAATTCATCAGCTCATCCTGAGTGTCGCCTGCGCATGAGACGCCTTCGAATTCGATGGTTTGCGTTCCGGCAGGGATACTTTCTGCCTTCTGCCGACCGGCGCAGAGGATCAGATATCGGCGGATGTCGATGCCCTCAAAATTCGCTTGTCCTCCCTCATTTACGACGCATCCAGCCCCGGCACTGGAAAACAGTCCGTGAATCAGCCTCCCGTTCTCATCTTGAGCTAGAACACGAGCTTCGATGCGACGTACGCCGTCGACGAAGCAGATCCGACTGAACGGGATGATCGCCGTCGGCCGGATTGCCTTCCAGACAGTCGTTTCAACAGACGGATCAATCTCGCCCATCGCAGCTATATCCGGACCACCGGTCTGAATCGGCGCCTCGTAGTCCGGCGACCAAGGATCGAGAAGCAACTTAGTCTGCATAAGCTTGTGTAGCACTTAGCTTGCTAGCCACCGGGCATACGCTCGAACGTCGATCATCGGGACCGTCGCACTGGCCTGCAAACGGGCTATCAACTCAAAGAGGAATGCCGTAGCAGGCTTTCCCTCCGGGGTAATGGTATAGCAACCCTCTACGTCGCAGCCAAAAGTTCCATGTGCAGCCACACAACCTATATCTAGCCGTTCATCCAAATCGCCTTTGAGAGCTTCCTTAAGAGGCTCACCGAGGGCAGGTTTCCAGTCACTCTCGAATGTCAATAGTCCACCGAAGATGTATGGCAACGGTTTGGGTGGGTAAGTGCCTCCCGCGTGCGGAATGGGGAGACTTGTCCGATAGAGCCGACGAACACTCGCTACCTTCTTACGCGCATATGCAACTTGGCCTGCATCAATAATTTGCTTTGCCTCAAACACTGCATAAACACTTTCAGCCGGAATAATGACTTGACCCTCGTAGTTGAAGATAAAAGGCGAATACTGCCTGTCAAATACAACAACGTCAAGTTGTTCACTGAAGACACCATTGCTGTCCACAACATGCGCGGTCTCGGCGTGATAGCGTCGGGGAAGGTACGTTTGCAGCAGTTCAAGCCAGACATGCTCGCTTGCACTGCCTTTCGTGCCCGGATGAGCAAATGTATGCCGCGCCGTCGCCAACCGGCGTTCAATGTCGAGATGTAATCCAGCCAAGAGATTTGACAGAGACCATGTGCTCATTTGGACACCCTTGCTCCTTATTTTCAAAAACATCCATGGTCAGCCTCCACTTCTGTGGAGACCTCACAGTTAGGACAGCGGGAACTTTGGACCGAACAGAGATCGCCAGGCCTGGAGCGCCTCCCCATTTTTGCCTTGGCGAACGAGATCGATCGCCAAAGTAGCTGCACGCGAACCTGACTTTAACGCATTTGCGGCTGCCTGCTTCTCGCCTTGGCTCATCATGTCGCTCACCGGCGGTCCTAATCTTGCTGGATCTTCCCAGGTATCAAATATTCGGTCGGCCAACGTTGTGAAAGCGGATTGAAACTCATAATCGAACCGACCGTTGAATGGCGGGTGTAGGCACTCCAAACCCATCACTTCCAACAGGAAGGACGGCTTAATCGGCTTGCCATGGTGGTTGTTCCAATACTTCAACATCCGCACCAGTCCTTTCCACTCTCCGCCATACGCCTCATGGGCTTCGATGGCCTTGTCTGCATGGATTTTCGGGTTAGTTTTGATCCACTTACCACTTTGCTTGTCAGGGATTTCGTAATCCTTCCCGCACGCAAACGCCGGGACCACATCCATACTGACGACGCGATAGTCAGTGTTGTCCTCAGCATCCACGACCACTCCGAAATCCACAGTCACCGAACGGCGCTGCACCGAAATTGCTTTAGCGCCATATTTGTTGGCCAGCGCCTTCTCGAACGCTCCAAGAACACTCGACGGATGCTCATTGCGATAATGCTTCTCCTTGCTCCCCAGAACGCAGAATATGTCCACGTCTTTCAACGGCTTCGTCTTTGTGTACCGTTTATAAGATCCGGTGAGAAAATCATCATCCAGTTCAAAACTAGTGCGCAGGTGATCGCGAATTTCGTTGTGGCGAACGGAGGCGTTCTTCTGCTCTTTCTCATTCAATTCGAGGCGGCTCTTGAATTTTCGGAAAGCTTCATCAATCGTTAACATCCTGTTTAGGCCTTCTTCCTGTAGTAGCTCGCTCCGGCGGCAAGACCGCTATGCTCAATCGTGGTTCCAAGACTTTGCCTGATCATCCCCGAAGTGGACCGCAAATTTGTTGACGACCATCCGCTGACATCGGCGGCCCCGGTCTTAGTGCAACAGACAACCCTGTATTTACTCTCGCTCGGCCAAACACCCGCTTTCTTAATAGCAGCCCGGATTTGGTCGGTATCAACCCAAAATCGACCGTTGTCGCCGTTCCAGTCATAGGAGATTTCGATATCCCACCGTCCAATCAAATCGTCTGTTTTGGGGTTGTAGACTTCCAACACAATCGTCTCCAGATGACGGGAATCAATCCAGACCTTGATCCCGCGCTCCAAGGTGTTCCAATCATCTGAAATCTGACTCGGATTCAGCCCGCTCAGCTTCACGATGTCTTGAAGACTGCGGAGAATATTGTCCGTTACATATGTGACGGAATGGGTGTATGTGTTGACTGCTACGAATGTGCTCATGACTTAAAGAAGGCCTCCAAATCCACAGCGCTAACCGAGGCTGCGGCGTCTTCGTCCGAGTTGGCATCGTCTTCCTCAACTAGCGTGTCCATGTCCCTTGCCGAGATTCTCTTGGTCTTCGCGCTAAGCGCACTCTGCACCCAAGCCAAATCGTCCTCAGGGCACGGCAATGACAACCTCCAGTCGCCCGAGGTCGCATCAAACGGCAAACTCGACTCGCTCGCCCCGTCGCCTTCAATAGCATCCTCGTTGTACAAGCAGTAAAGGCGTACTCGCGGCCCCGATCCGTAAAGCACCATTGGCGAAGTCATTGCCTCACGCGTTATCAGAGAACTCGCAATCCCGGCGACCGACGCCAGTTCCCGTGCCGCTTCAGAACCCGAATCGGGGGCCAGGAGGTGGGAAATGACATCCCATGTTTCGGTCGCGGTACGCTCAGGAACCGATATGATCTTGCGTGCAATGACTGTCATGTCGTAGCTACCTTCTTTCTTTCCCGCAGCGCCTTCTCAGCGGCACGCCGGAGGTCTCCGATGCTCAACTTATTCGGGTCTGCCGCGGTATCGCGGTTGAACGTGCAGGCAGCAGCGATCATCTTGCGGATCTGGCGGCCATCCATTCCCACACAAATTTCCGCAATCTCAGTCAATTCCCGAGACTGCAATAAATCCTTGACCCTCGCAAAGCTCTTTGAAAGACCTTTGAGAGCGTCGCAGATTATTTCGTGACACGCCGCCTTGTCCGGCAGAGGAACTGACAAAATCATGTCACTACGTGAAAGAAAAGCTGCGTCAATTGCTTGGGGGAAATTGCTCGTTGCAACAATAAGAAGGTTCGGGAACGCATCTCCGAGATAATCGAGCTGAACCAGAGCCGCGTCTGTCGCTCGATACACGTCTATAGGATTGGCCTCGAAGCTCAACTTGCTCCTGGCCACGATGAGCGTTTCCACCTCGTCCAGTAATACAAATGTTGGCCCGACCTGGGCGTGTTCTGAAATCGTCTCCCCGAAGAGTTCTGTCACAGCTTTCTGCGTTTTACCAAGCGCGGAGCTACCCAATGAATGCGGCTCGACCTCGAGGTACGACAACTTCTTCGCCTTCAGCAGCCCCGCTGTCTTGGAAGCGAGCCCTCTTGCCAATGATGTTTTTCCAGTACCGGGCTCTCCGACTAACAGAATGACTCCGTGAAGGGGAATCACGGTTCTGCTAACCTTAGGGCGGAGGGTAAAATTCACAAGTGACTGGCACAACAGGGACTCCTTCAATTCCGGCGGCACATGGATCGAATCCCATAGATCCGAATACTCATCAGCCCCCAAACTGCGGGATGTGTGAATTCCCTTTAAGTCCTGTTTTGGCCCCACAAAACCTCCAATGGCCCATCTTCAAAACCTCGCTATAGCGAATTAACATATTGTATAGCGAACACCAAGATGCCTGTCAAGGCCCTTCGAGCTATTGTTCGCGAACCGTATTCGCGTTACAATCCAGCCCAAATACGGGAGGTGAAATGCCAAGTGTTGGCGACAGGATTCGTGACGTTCGGGAGCACCGCCACATAACGCAGGACCGACTGGCAGAAATGTCGGAGATCAGCAAAGGTTTTTTGAGTGACGTAGAAAACAACAAGCGAAACATCAGCTCTGAGTACTTGCTTCGGATCGCGAATTCCTTAGGCACATCAGTTGATTATCTCCTCAAGGGTGAATCCACCACCGACGAGACAATCGCGCGTGAACCGGTAATCATCCCACCGTCGCTCTCTGAGGCCGCACACCAGCTCAATCTCACTTACCCACAAACTGTTGAACTTCTCAACGCTCATCAATCTGTGGTTGCACGTCGAAGCAACAAGGACATTAAACAATTCAACGTATCCGACTGGATTGCATTTCACAAAGCGATTAAAGAGGTCTTTGGGTGATGCCAAAACTCAACAACAACTTGATGATTCGGACGTTGGCCTCCGATTTGAACTTGAAAGCGTCCGACGATCCTGTCGCTGAAATCATCGCCTACTGCCACAAACAGGTGAAGCGATTTCTCGCCGACTTTCCCAAGTGCGCCAATCCGATGGAACTGCTTGGAATCGTCGCCAACAAGCTCCGTACCGAATTTCGTGAAATACACACCGACCAAGATTTGGAACAGGTTCGCGCCGAGTTCTTGAACAAGAAGGAAGCTGGCTTTGTGAGCATCCATAAAGAGCTGGACGGAGACGTATTAGGAATTACGCTGAAGCGCCTTAGCCCCCAGCCCTGGGATCTTGCTTATGTTTCCGTCATCGACTGCCGCGGCGAGAACAAATACAAGGCGTATTACACGAAATGGCATGAACTTGTTCATCTCCTCATTCTGACTGACCAAAGTCGGCTGGTCTTTCGCAGAACACATGTTGCCGATCAGCCCAAGAGTCCGGAAGAAGCCCTGGTGGATGTCATCGCCGGGACTCTTGCGTTTTATCCAGAGATGGTTCGCTCCCACGCCCAAGGAGAAATCTCGTTTGAACGCATTGAAGAACTCCGCCAGAAACTTTGCCCTTCCGCAAGCCGGCATTCCGCTTTGCTTGGAATAAGCAAGGCGTGGCCAAAACCATGCATCTTGCTTGACGCCCGGCTCGCTCACAAAGCAGGGGAAATGAGCCCAACGCAGCACAGTTTCTCTTTCAAGGTGGTTCCTCCGCCGATGCTGCGCGCTGTGCACGTGACCCCGAACGATGCCGCTCGCAAGATGGGGATCAAGACAATTCCCAACTTCCGTGTTCCCCAGAAATCAGTAGTGTACCGAGTCTTTCATGAAGGGATTCCCTATGCAGAGGCGATTGAAGAACTCTCTTCTTGGAATAGCTCCGAAGGCGCACGTTGGAGTGGTGGTACGGTTCTCGTGAAAGCTAAGAAGGTCGGAGATTCTGTACAAGCTCTCCTGATCCCAACTCAGCGGCACTAGTCTTTCATCGCGCACATTACTTGCTTCGCAAAACCTAGTCACGCCCCCATTTCCCTCTCCATCCTCATTTCGCATTCGAGTCCGTTCACCCTTCGCAACCGAACTGCGGAGTCATTCATAACGTCGGGCATTCAATTCTCAATGGAAGGCTCCGCTATCTTTTTCCCACTTCGTCCTCTTCCGGGTGGCCGCCGCTTGGCCGCGGCTCGGACGGGCGTTTCGGACTGCGCCGGTTTCGCGCCAAACGAACCCCAACCCCGTTTGGCACTCACCGCGCTTTCACTCACGCCCTGCCACCCTCCTTCGGACTCCGTTCTGTCCCTTTCACCGTTCCGTCTTGTTTCTTCCCGCTGCCGCTCAAGTGAAGAAAGAAACAAGCCGGAAACGGCAGAAAGGGAAAAAACATGAAATTAGAAGAAGTCAACACACGAACCAAAGAGGCCGTGGATTTCCTCGTCGCTGCGCTGGAGTCCGGTCACAGTGAAGTCCTCACCGCATACCTCGGAGCAATGGCGAAGTTTCACACCTACAGCTTCGGCAACATCATGCTCATCGCACGTCAGAAGCCCGACGCTACCAACGTTGCGGGACTTCGGACATGGAACTCGCTTGGCCGCTTCGTTAAACGGGGAGAAAAAGGTATTTTCATTCTCGCCCCGATGGTCGGAAGACGAAGCACGAAGGATGTAGCGACCGACGAGGCGAGTGAGGACGCAACAACGGAGGGTCAACGGACGCTGTACGGTTTCCGGGCCGTCTACGTTTTCGATGTCAGCCAGACCGAAGGCAAAGAACTCCCAACACTTACCGAAGTTAATGGCGACGTGAGCGGATACCGCGAACGGCTATTCAAGTTCGTGGAAACGCAGAGCGTCGAGCTTAGCTTCTCCGAGCGAATTGCTCCCGCAAAAGGTCTCTCGCATGGCGGGAAGATCACGCTGCTCTCAGGGATGCAGCCAGCCGAGGAGTTTTCCACGCTCGTGCATGAGATTGCTCACGAGATGCTCCATCGCGGCGACCGTCGCACACTGACCACCAAGCAAGTCCGCGAGACCGAGGCCGAAGCTGTGGCTTTTGTAGTTTGCAAATCGGTCGGACTCCAAAACGGAACCGCATCCCAGGACTACATCCAGCTTTGGCACGGAGACGCCAATCTCCTGCGCGAGAGCTTGGAAGCCGTTCAACAAACCGCTGCCGTGATCCTCGGGTGCATTGCCCCCGAGCCAGCGGCACTCCCGGCAGCCGCATAACACGCCAACGCCTGCACCGCTTGGGTTTCAGGCCCGACGTGTGCGCCGAGTCCATCAACACATGACCAAACACACATGAGAGGAGAAAAAATCATGCCGAGTACGCAAAATGCAGTCAACAACCACGAATACCGCAGCGTTCCCATCGTCGCGCTTGTGGAGTCAGCCACCAATCCCCGCAAACGCTTCGACGCAAAAGGCCTTGAAGAACTGGCGGCCAGTTTCAAGACGCAAGGGATTCTGGCCCCTCTTCTGGTACGCGAACTGGAGGAAAGCAAGTACGAGGTTGTAGCCGGGGCACGTCGCCTGAGAGCGGCGAAACTGGCAGAACTCGAAAAACTTCCCGTCCGCGTGGTGAAGCTGACCGATGCCGAGGCCATCGAGGCCCAGTGCGTGGAAAATCTGCAACGCGAGGACATCCACCCGCTGGAAGAAGCCCTCGGTTTCAAGTCACTCTTGGAACTCGGAGAGCCTGCCTACACCATCGCCACCATCGCCTCCCGTGCTGGCAAAAGCGAGGCTTACGTCTACGGTCGTATCAGGCTCGCTGACCTCATACCGCCCGTCGCCGAGGCGTTTCTGAAAGACCAGATCACCATCGGCCACGCTTTGCTGATCGCCAAGCTCCCGGCTTCGCAACAGCAAGAGGCGTTCGCGGCTGCCTTCCGGGGCCTGTGGACGAGCGAGGGTAACAGCCAAGTCCTGATTCCAGCGCGGGAGTTGGCGGCATGGATCGAATCGAACATCTTGCTACAACTGGCGTCTGCGCCTTTTGACAAGCAGGATGAGACGCTCGTTCCCGAAGCAGGTTCGTGCGTCAACTGTCCGAAGCGAACTGGCTTCAACAAACTACTTTTTCCCGACGTGCGTAAGGATTCGTGCACGTCGCCCGACTGTTTCCGGGCCAAAATTGACGCTTCTGTGAAAAAGACTCTCGAAACCAAACCGCAACTAATCCAGATTTCGGCGGCGTGGAATTCCCGCGAGGGCGCTCCTTTGGGGCGGAATCGGTATGTCGAGTTGGAGATTAAGAAACCCAAGACGAACGGCACGGGCAACAAGCTCTCAGCCGTTCAGAAACCCTGTGACAAGATGACCGAAGCAATTGTCATGGACGGTGGCAAGCGCGGCCAGTTGGTCAAGGTTTGTGCCGATCCAACCTGCCGTGTCCACCATCCCAACACACCTTCTGCACAGCAAGTCGAGCGGGAGCGGGCCGATGAACGGAAGCGGATCGAGAAGGAGAAACTGGCCATTACGACTCGACATCGTGTCTTGGCTACGATCCTCCAACACGTATCGGCTCCGTTGAAGAAAGCTGACTTGCTGGCGGTCGCCCATTACCTGGTCGGCCATCTCTCCTACAGCCAAGTCCCGGCTCTGGCGAAGCGGCACAAAGTAGAGGCGAAGAAAGACTCTGCGTCCGCACAGGAACTTCTGGCCAAGCACGTAGGCACGTATGATGAGTCCGAACTTTGCAAGCTCCTTCTCGAAATCAGCTTGCTGGATTCGGCTTATCAGCGATCCACGACCAGCCGCGACGACATTTTGATCGACGCCGCCAAACGCTACCGGGTAGACACTGAAAAGCTTCAGAAAGCCGTGGCCAAAGAATTCGCCGCGAAGCAGCAGAATAAGAAAGAGCAGAAAACCGCGCCGAACAAAGGCAGAACCTAGTTCGTCTGATTCCTCGGCGAGGCGGAGAGCACATGCTTTCCGCCTTTTCTCTTTTCCGCACTGATTTCTTGGTGTCAATGCCGTGCTGAGGCAGCACGACAATGAGGTTTCCTCGATACCGAATGAACGGGCATCATTAGGGCCCTCTCGTTCGTGAGAAAGAAGAGCAACCGTTGCGCTCCGCTCGTAACGTTTGTACGGATCAGCACATCAGATAACGCACGCTGCGAACGTTCAGCTACTTTGATATGAGTTTTCGTCGCTGATTAGCAACGGCTGAGGCTGGCTGCTTTCTGGTTCTGCTCGAAACGTGTTTCGAATCCACCACTCCAATTGCAAAAGCATCTGAACTACCGGTGAGTTCTAGGAGTTCATTCAATGTACTCGGCAGGTCTAGGACAAAGCTCAAGCAGCTCTGACCTGGTCTCGCGAGCGCGCTAATTAACTGCCGTCCGTTTCTCACTACAAGAACATCGCGTCCGCTAACGACGAGCCGAGCCTCCGCTAGCGGTTTCTCCATGCCCTCGTGTTCACGAAGGAACTGAACCACCTTTTTGAGCGAATGAGTACTGACTCCTGCGCGCCGTAGCTCGAAAGCGACCTTCAGTGCGACCAAATCGCTGAAGCTGTAGACACGCTCGCTTCCCGTGCCCGTACCTGAATCGACGCTCGGGGGCACCAGACCATTCTTCGCCCAAAGGTTGAGGGTTGAGTACGGAACACCAGTAAAACGCGTAACTTGCCGAGCTGTGAATCCTATTCTCACAACCGTCCTTGAGTATAGCACGTTTGACGTATAATGAACTCAGCTATATTCTGAATAGACTGCTATTCCTATCGCTCGAACCGAAGGAGTAACGGGGAGCGTCTTTTGCCGCGATTCGGTGGGTGCGATTCGGACAGAGCACTCGACCCATCCCACAAATCGAGGAAGTGTTATGAATTGCCCACTTTGTTCTGAACCTCTGGCCGAGCGCGGATTTTTCTGCAAAGCCTGCGCCGGCCAAATCCGGTGCAAGAATTGTCGCGAACTGTTAGAGCCTGCTGCGATCGCTTGCGTCGAATGCGGCACCAAGATCAGCGAATCGATGGCACACGCCGAACAGCCGGAGCTTGTCATAGCAGGCGCTCTCCCTCCCCATAGAAACACGTTGTCTTATCAGGAGACGAGAACAAACAGGACGTTTCATGCGTCCTTGACTGATACGGCTATTCAAGGACTGGGGGAGGTCTTTGGGGATTTCTTCCTGCCCCGTGGCACGCCCCGAAATCAAACGCACCCACGCCGAATTGCTGGCGATACATTGGCACTCCCACCAGCGGGAGGCACACCGACCAGCGGAAATGGGCACGTTGAGACAACCACGCCTGACCCCGCTCCGATTGCTGGAAATGATAAAGATCGGATTTTGAGACTCTTTCACTCCGACGGAGAGGCGCTGGAACTGAAGGACAATCGGCTCAAAGCAAAGAACCAATCTGATTTCGTCCGGAAGCTTACTTATCTTTTCCTTTACGCCCACGAGCTCCATGGCCGTCCCACCGCGAGCTACGATGCCCTGCGAACGGTGGAACAAGTAGCCAAAGTCTGAGACGCTAACACGCGCTTTTGGCTGGCGAAAAAAGTCGGATTCAACATGGATGGTGAGAAGAATCTGAAGCTCACGGCCCCCGGCCGCGAAGATGCCATCAAGGCCTTAAATGAGGCGCTTGATCCGGAAATACCGGACGAGTGGAATCCCGATAAAAAAATTCCCCGGAAACTTGGTCCGCGGAAGAAGGCCTGATGCCACTTTCCGCTAAGCAGCTTATCGCAGAACTCGCGAAAGGTGTGGACGCCGCACTTGCCCAGGCGGTGGTCTGCAGTTACGTCGAGATGCAGCAGCGTTTTTTCGCCGGTGACTGGCAGCCTAGTGAGCTCGATGGAGGGCGACTGTGCGAGGCCATCTCCCGCGCCCTCTATCAACTAGATAGCGGAACTGTTACCCATTCGCAACTTCCGAAAGAGCTGTGCGAGAAAATCGAGGACGAGCAGAACCTTCGTCCGCATAATCTCGATTTAAAGGATCGGCACCACATCTCGCGCGCCATTGGACTCGTATACAAATTCAGGTCTGATCGAGGTTCAGTTCACATTTCCCCGAAGTACACGGCTGATTTCATGGATTCGATGCTCATGGTCCACGCCGGGAAGTGGATTTTCGCCGAATTTCTACGGCTGGCTTGGAAGCAAGACAAGGCGGTTATTGCCGAGACAATTGCTCAGATTGTTCAACTTGAGTATTCGTTGATTCATGAGTTGGATGGCGTACCTCTTGTGCTTGAATCAACTGTCAGCGCTCCGGAGGAGATTTTGCTCCTGCTCAATCACGCGGAAGGGCACAAACTCTCCAAAGAGGAACTGTCACAGCAGGCGAAAAACAACACCAGCACTAGTCTCACCGTTGCTTTTTCCAGGCTGCTGAAATCGAATGAAATCAGGAGCACGAGCACCGCGGGTGAGGTTGCGATGACACCGAAAGGCCAGAAACGTGTGATAGAGAAAATTATTCCCGCTCTAAAAACGTAAGCTACTGATCTACCCCATTCATGCTCATCAGGAAATTGTGACCACGGCCCTACATAAGAGCGACAATCACGACCTTGTCCCAAATTCCGGACACTGCCAAAACCGTTCGAGCATTGCCTTCTCTGGCTACGTCAGGCTGTTCTCTTTCCATTTCATTGACTTGCCGTGGGCATATACGCTGACTGGTCGGTATTCGGACCAGGAAGTTCAAATTTCATCATTGGGCGGCTAATTCGAGGTAGGCTCTATCAATCGTGAAGCGAACGGCTAGCGCGGCGGGCCACGTTACCGACCGGCAGTTATGGCAAAGCCAAAAACCGTCCGGGTGGAAATATCACGGTGACGCAGATAAGCCGAAAGAACGGCAGATCCTTGGGAAGAAGAGCCGAATTGCCGACCCACGGCTACTTCCGTCGCGGACGCCTGTTGGGGGTTCCGTCCAGCCCCTGAACAACAACACACATTGGAGTTGAAAATATGCGACAAATACGTAGCAGCGTGCGCAATGTTATAGGCTTGCCGGCCTCGACCTTCTGCCAATATCGCACAGAATATCCGTGCGAAAGCATGTCCTCCTGGCTCTCGCCGGCCTCTTCACGTAAACGTTTGATCCGTGCCCCCAAGCCTTTGAAAAACTGGGATTCATCCCGCATGATTCCTTTTTCTAAACTGCACGCCCTAAAACGACCACGTCCTATTTAGGACGTGGTATATTTAGTACCGGAGTTGCCGAATGGCGAAAGGAAGGCGGGAACCACACAAGCGGAAACTAAACTTGGACACGTTCAGCAATGGTATTAAGGGCAAAGTGCTGGAGGGCGTCAGCATTTCGAATGAACTGGAATGCCGTTATATCTCCCTGGAATTTGAGGACAAGACCGAACTGACGATTTCTCTGGACACCCGCCTCACAGGAAAACTGGAGCTGTTCGATTGCAAGACCGGGGATCATAGGCTCGTGCGCAAGATCGGATTGATTCCTGACGACAGGCCGTTGTGGCGGCCGAAGGGATGATTGAGGTAAGAAACAAAAAAGACGCAAGTGAATCCGGCTTCCAACGTCAGCCGAATTGCGGCATGCGGTTCAGAGGGCACCGTGATGAAATGGACAGGAACAGTAGAGTACCCCGAGCTCAAGGGCAAAGTTATTGAACAGGTTCGTTATAAAAACGATCCAGAGTTCACTGCGCTCGTGATCGAATTCAATGACGACACACGCGCGAGCTTTCGCCTGCGCGCAGATGTGGTTTTTGCGATGGAACCTGAAATGTCTGGCAACGATGCCGCAGGTGATATTGCGAATTGGAAGGTTCTTAAGACGCGACCCATCGCGCCACCTTTTAAAAACTAACGTCGATCTAAAGCGACCGCCACGTTCGATAGAGTCCAGGGATGTCAGCACAGTGCGGCGGCTTCGTCGGCAGGCAGAGTTGAAAAGGTGATCCGGAGCGCGTTCAGTTCACCACCAGGAGCACTCAATGACAATCAGGATAAAGCCTAGTTCCCCGAAGGGTCGTCGAGGTTGTCCGCGCGGCCCGAAATGTCGCCACTGCACCTGGGACAGTATGCACATCACCGTTGATGGTCCTCATCCGAAATATACCAAGGGACACCGAGGGGACTACAACAGTGACATCGATGGGGCGATCGATGACTTCTTAGCAACGCTGAAACTTGAAGCTCGCCGGCAGTTGCGCGACTGCGCGAAAGCAACCCCCGCCCTTCGCCAGTTTCACCTTACATTCAGTTAGACGAGCGAAGTCGAATACAGCGAACAAAGTGGGCAACTGGGGCCTTTAGGTATGCCATTGACAAAAGATGACTTTCACGTCGATATTTCGTCAGTCAATCAGGGACTATAGTCCCTGAATCATTTCTTCGAGGATTGGTACAGTTCTTCGAATGAAGAGCCAACGCGATGTACTCAGACAGATCATCGGAGAATGCGACTCGATGCTGTTTCACACGCGTCCGAATCTACCCTACCGCGGACTATCCAAGGAAAGCCTGGTGGCGGGGATAGAGATCATACGTAGGCTTGCGAGGAAGGGCGTAAGCAGAACAACCAAAGCCAAGCCCACCGCAAGATGAGCACGTGGGAGATGCAAGGCTTGCCCCCACCTATTCAGTCGATCACTCTAACGCGAGATCCTCTAACCATCTTTGCAGTGCCGTGCCGTCCATCAGCTCCAGGCGATAGGGGATAAGCGGCTTCAGAAATGGATCGTTGACGATTCCGGGGGCGAAAGAGGACGTCGTGGTAACGATGCCCTTGGACGATTGCTGGTCGCCGAGCAAGACCCCAGCAAGCGCTCTAACATCGTCGTATCGAACCAGATGGCCTGGCCTGTAAGCTTTTACAGAATCGATGATCCGGATCGATCCAATTCCTTTCTTGGTTGCAATCACATCGCGACCATGGTCACCTGATCTTGGCGTTAACGTGACCTCGTCGTAGCCGGCTTTGTCAAAAGCCGCAGCTATCATTTCCTCCCATTGCCGATCTGGTATTTGGAATGCTTTTCCCCAATCGTTCTTGAGTAAATCAACGATCATCTTCCAAGGAATGCTAAAAGCGTGTACCAGTCTTCCCTCGGAAGTTTCCCCGTAGGGCTCAATGACACCTTGTACCAGCAGGCTCTGCAAATCTGGATGGTCCTCGGAATTGAGGAGTACTGAGTCAATGAAGATCTGTAAATGTTCTTCGTCGAGGCGTACTTTGATGCTGTCAATCGATGCTATGTCTTCATTTCTCTGCGCAAACGATATTCCCAAGCTCTCGAACGGGATGAGCGAATCGGGCCCCAGTATTTCCCTCAAGTGCTGTTTCACGTTCGAAGCCCAGTCTTCCAATCCGCGCCGAACAGCAAATTCGAGGTCTCCATCAACCCAGTGGGAATAGTCGCCCTCCAGCCAACAGGACCAGAAAGAATCTGAGTCCTCTGCTTCTTGACGAATATATTCTTCAAAGCCAGGAGGAACGCCCTCAAGTAAGCGAGGTCCAAGGCGGTTCAGTGTCCGGTAGAATCTTGTCCATTCACTCTTTGTGACCACGCGGCTCCCAGAAACGTCGACGCTACTCGGGTTACCATGCTCGAATCGTCGATCCCAACTATTATGATTTCGTTTGTTCAGACCGTTGGCGGCTGTCCGCTCGCAGGTTGAGCGCAATACGCATCGAGATGATCTATCAAATCGCCGATCTGGCTAATTGTGCTTAGACGCTGCTTAAAGTCAAGGTAAACAGGGAACAAAATCCGGCCGTGCATGACCGCGTCTCGAAAGTCCGTAAAGTTGTAAAGTCTTTCGTACTCGCCATTGCTCAGGGCTCTGCCCAGTCTCTCATGCAAGAAGTGGCGCCACGGCATATGCTTTCTGAGCGATTCATTAACGTGGTGAAAATCCAGTTCGTCCACGAACCGATTCCCTCCCATCTTCTGACGTACAGACTCGAATCGTTTCCGAACTTTCTCAAGAATTTCGGGTGAAAGGTTAAGTCCCTTGTCGCTTGAGAGCCCGCAGCCATCTCTTGCCAATAGATTTCGCGACAGTTCTTCAACCCGGCTCAATCCGGCATACAGCTGAACGCGAAACTCGCGGCTGTTAAAGGCCCAATAGGTAATCAGGCCAGAGACTCGATTTCCTCGCAGTGTAAGGTACCATTCGCGATTGCCAAAAAGATAAAAGGCTTCGGCAAGTGGCGTCGAGTCTGGAATGTGATCTGAAACGGATGTTTCCCTCACTGTCGTGATCGATCGAGCGCCGTTTACTGGGTGCTCAGTGCAGAATACTGCCTCAAAGGTCTGTCCGTCTGCCGAGGCGGGCACAACTGAATATCTTTTTTCCGCAACGATGTGACTCGCAGCGTTTCCGTCCCCCGGCGCGACATACTCTATTTGAGCTCGATGAACCATGACATCGCTTACGACAAATGTCTCACCAAGCTTCCGCATCAACTTGGGGAAAGAATGAAAGTCGTGGGTCGGCGTCGGCGGTGGGTGGGGAATCATTCGTCGCCAATCAAGGTTTCGCCGATTGTATCAAAGGAGACTCATTGGAGACTCATCTTCATAGCGAACAAAAGGCGAATTTGCTAGTCTGTCAGGTGTGGTTCTGCGAACTTGCACAGTCGCGGTGAAGGATGTCCGGGACTGTCGAGCATTCAATAGAGGTCACCGCTGAGACCCTCTATGAAACGATCGCCTCCGCTCTTGCGGCCTTGCAGCAGGACAACTGGGTAGGGGAGATTGGCCAGGGGTTCACAACCGTCACTGTTCTTGTCCAGCAGCCACCCGTAAAACATGAAGTGAAAATGAAGGACTTTCTGTCGTGGCTTAATCGTCAACGACGATCTCCGGCGGAGGTCATCCTGAAGCAAAAGCTGGAGAAAATATTGCGCAAGGCAAACCACCCGAGGACGTGACCGAAAAGGCTGAACAAACAGATCAGCAGAAACGGATCTTCGAGGTTTCACTGACTCGGAGTCCGAGCCGCTTTGTGGGGGTGCTTAGATTGCCCCGCTTGCGCACCACGCGTTTTCACGGAGGAGGATTGCCTGATGATCGCACCTGGCGCGAAGGGGTCCTTTCCTTGAAGCACCGAAGAAGCAACGAAACTAACCAGTATCATCCCACTCAGCAATCCCCACACGAGAACGACCGGCTTCCAAGGAACGAGAATGTACATGGCAGAACCTTCTGGAACGAAGAGCGGCTCACGATTAGTGCTATTATACTGCGAAAAACGCTAGAGTTTTCGTGGACATCTTGCCCGGAGTTTCTTCGCTCGAGAAATTGATTCGGGGGAGTTCGGTTTGCTGACTTACTTGACGCCTAACGAATCCTTCTCGGGCAACGCTGTTCCGCCGATTCTCCAGCCAACCGGGCGAAACATCACGCGCCGCCGTCGATACTTCTCAAAAGGCAACAGCGGCTTATCATCGTTGAAGTAGGTCGCGACCTGCTCTCTGAAAGCATCCGAGTCCTGCCACAAACCGGCTGTGACGTAAGACCTGAAGTTTCCAAAGGATTCTGGATCCAGGTGCCAAGTGATGTATGGAAAGTCTGCGATCTTCAGTGAGTCGCTCAAGAACTCCGCGATAAGTCCTGTGCGATCGACGATTGGGTTCTTCGTGTTCCAGTGTTTGAGAAACGCCTTCCTGCTCTTAGCGTCCGGTTTGATACGCCAGTGAATAAGCGCAACGATCATGTGCTTCCTCCGTGTGCCTCTTAGCGCGGGAACAGCCTGTCAACAACGTCTGCACTGAGAACATGCCGCTCAAGTTCCTCTTCGCTAAACCTTCCGTTCCTTACATCTTCCTTCGCAACCAGGAAGACCCGTGACTGATCAAGATACAACGTGCCCTCGCCGCCCTCGAACTTGACTATCGCGAGAGCATGATAACGCTCTGGCAGATCACCACGAACTCGGTAGCCGTCATCTTCAATCTTCGTCGCCTTGACCTGAATCGCACACATCGCTTCGCCGCGTATGGCAATGAGATCATTTCCGCTATCCTTCAAGGGCTGCGCGGCCTGAACATCAAACTCAAGGAGGCGGAGCTGTACAAGCAACTCACCAAACGTTCCGAGCTTCACCCGATCTGTAATCTTGTTCATTCGCTCGTGACCTCTAGCATCGCCGATATTCTAACCTTGTGGTCCGGCGTTGTTCTTGTCAAGATTGGCGCGGCGAGTTAGTAAGCACTGTTGACTCCTGCTACAATCCAACGCCATGCAGCTTGAGGGGGCTGCGCATTCGCGTAGTGCTGCAAATCCAATCTGAAGAAGGTGCGGCTATGAAGAAAACCCTCGTTCTTGGTGTCCTTGTCCTTGCCAGCGCTTGCTTATGGTTTGCAAATCCACACCCAGCCCGTGCGGCAGGCGGAACAGATAATTGGGCGGGCGTACCCGCGAACTGCCAAGGTGCGAAAACCGATGGTCGGCACGTCTGTGAGTTTATTCACACACAAGTGAGGATTGGAGCGGACGCTAATCCGTTCGACCAATGGACTCTCGTTGCAATAGAGCCGGGTATCGTAGCTGATGTGACATGCACAACGCATGGCACTAACATATTTCGGATTTTGGGCTCTGCTCCGCCACAGTGGGGTGGTAACAAGGCCAATCCCTGGAAAGGCTCCCATTACGGCGACGTTGCCGTTTGTAGCGGTTGGATCAACGGCGGCATCGGGCCTGTAGACATGAGTGTCATTTACCAGTAAATGATCGGCGGTGGGTGTGAAGCTCGGAAACCAGAACGGACTTCGGCCCGCCGCCCATACCAAATAGCGTCCCGTTCTTGCTCTGTTACAATTTCCCGACCATAACAACGCCCCGGTGAGGAAGCAATATGGACGTCGGCAAGGCGGCAGCTTGGGCTACGATTATCGGTGTTCCGCTCGCGGTGGTGGCGATAGTAGTTTCCGTTCTTGCCATTCCCGAAGCACACGATTATTTTTTCCACAAAATACTTCACAGGCATGATGTCGTTCAGAAAGACCCTGCTCAGAACAGCACTCCAGCGCCCCAGACGGCACCCGCTCAAGTTGGAACGCCCGAGCCAAAACCAGTTCATTATGAGGACCACGACATCTGCACCGGAGTGGGCTACTCGAAGACGGTCAGCTTTGACAAGTGGGAACACGCAAACCCGAACAAGGTTAGAGGCGGTGACTCACATACGCCCGGTCGTGAAGTTGTTATCGAGTGGCCCGCACCCGGCCCGGTCACGTCTGTGAGTGGTAGATGCTTAGTTGGCTGGTGTGTGATTGAAAGTTGTAGCTCTCAAGGAAACGTTGCCCACTGTGAAGGCTGGACAAACGACGGCAATCACGGAACCATCAACATGGACGTCAAGTGGGTACAGGCGCAACCGGATCATTGCTAATAAGTACCAACCAGATAGTCACCAATGCGCGAAAACCCCACCCTGTAGCGGGTTTTGGATGCTAGGTATTCAAATATTTGTTAGGTCCTCGCGAAACTTTACAGGAACGGCCGGGTTCCAATCTCCTAACCACTCGTCGTTTCACTCGTATGGCAGGACGAAACTCTAGGTATCACCACACTCTTAAACGGGGCTTGGAGCAGTGTTCCCCAACGTTGAAGTCCGCCACCTTCTCGCGGTCGATATCCTCGCTGAGGAACTGAATTTCACGCGAGCTGCTCTCAGACTGAATATAAGCCAATCTGCTTTGAGCCGGCAGATTACGGACCTCGAAGAGCATTACAGATTTCACCTCTTCACTCGCGACAAGCGACGAGCCGTAGAACTCACCGAAGCGGGTCGCGTTTTTGTTAAGGAGGCTCGCTCCGCCCTGCTGCTTATAGAGCGGGCCGGGCATCTCGCTCATGCGGCCCATGAAGGGGCAGTCAATGTTTTGACGATTGGAGTCTCGCCATGTGTCGAACAGGACTGGATTTCGGGCCTTCTGACTATCCGCTTGCCGCTGTACCCCAGAATCCGAATTCGATGGCGTAGTCAGTTTCCAATCGACTTGGTCCGGAGCGTTCTGGCCGGCGAACTCGACCTGGCGCTGGTGGCAGCACCGCCCGAGGATTCTCAGATCACATCTGTGTTGCTTTCTCGTGCGCAACTCTGCGCTCTTCTCCCGGAGGGCCATCCGGCCGCACACAAGGAATCCTTGGTACTTGAGGATTTAGCGCAGGACGCATGGATTCTTTTCTCGAAGCAGGTTCATCCTCTTCTGCGCGATGCGATCCTTGAGGCGGCAGAAGGCGAGGAAATTGTGCCCAAGGATGTTCACGACGTCCTTACAGCACAGGAGGCTTTTTATCTCGTAGCACAACGCGTGGGCGTCGCAATCCTGACGAAACCGACAATGCTGGATACTCGCGCCAAGAAGGAGGTCGTCGTGAAGCCACTCGCCTATACTGCGTTGTGCTTCGAGACATGCTTGGTCTTGCGAGCACATGAGGAGTCTCGGTTTGTGAACGAGTTCGTGCGCTCCTACCTCCGTAAATATGCCCCCCATCGACTCGGACCGACTCAAATGGAGCTGAAACTGCCGGCCTGACTGCGCACCAGATCTCCAGTGCTCTTCCCCATGAGCGCTAACTTGGGGCCGAGTTTCTTTTCGGAACGTCGATCAGTCACATGGCGGAAATAGGCGAACTCGGGCCTAGAAACTGCCAACTTTCCAAAAGCCGACTTCCGGCCCTGACAAGTTCCGGTTAGCACGTGATGGGGAAACTACGCACCAAGTGATTCCCCTCGACACACAAAGCAAGTGAGGCAAGGGCGCCGTGCAGCGAGACCGCAAGCGCTCAGTGGACTCTCATGGTTGCATCTTCTTCTCACCCGCCATTGAGATTGCACCTTAGCGGTAAGACATTCGCAGAATCGATTCAGGAAGACGCTCGCCCTGAATTGGGATCTTGGAAGATACAGTATTGATCTCCTCAAGATCATCCAACGTCAGCTCGACTGAAGCGGAACCGATGTTCTCTTCCAGTCGATGGATCTTCGTCGTTCCTGGAATCGGAACGATCCAAGGTTTCTGCGCAAGCAACCAGGCCAGTGCGATTTGTGCGGCACTTGCGTTTTTTCGCTGGGCGATCCGATTCAGAAGATCAACCACCGCCTGGTTTGCCGTACGAGCCTCCTCGGTGAATCGAGGGAATACTGCTCGCATGTCCGTGCTTTCAAACTTTGTAGACGCATCAATCTTGCCCGTCAAGAAACCTTGTCCAAGCGGACTCCAGGGAACAAAACCGATTCCCAGCTCCTCGCAGATGGGAAGCACTTCTGGTTCGGGGTCTCTCGTCCATATCGAATACTCGCTCTGGACTGCGGCAACCGGCTGGACCGCATGGGCGCGGCGAATGGTGTTTGCACTCGCCTCAGAAAGGCCGAAGTGTTTGACCTTCCCGGCCTGGATCAAATCCTTGACTGCGCCGGCGACATCTTCGATG
>Ga0335072_10001993_pt1 | contig 32225 bp, 27 predicted proteins | sample Lox_Sample_21_FD_206725 | JGI IMG/M metagenome (GOLD analysis project Ga0335072, IMG submission 206725) | Soil microbial communities from Loxahatchee National Wildlife Refuge, Florida, United States - Lox_Sample_2.1 | ecosystem: Environmental > Terrestrial > Soil > Wetlands | place: USA...
ATTACTGTCGGTTACCGGCAGCGCGCGAAAGCCTGCATTTAACGCGATGCGTTCCAGAGGCGTTGCCAAAACGTCCGCGCTTTCCTGTGCTCCCTGCATGGCCTGCAGGCGTGGATAATGAAAGATGAGGCGATCGCCCTGTTCTCCCGGCATCACAAAGACGGCCGACCATTCCTGAAAGAAGCTTCCCCCTTCGCGATCGACAAAGCCGAGTATGGGCTGCACTCTCATGCCGTTTGCCGGAGCGCCGGCCAGCAATGGCTGGGCGAGCTGCAATCCGCTTGCGGTTACCTGCGAAACGCGTGCCACGTTAAAGCTCACACGGCGTATATAGTCCGGATCATTGTTGACCGAGGCCGAACTACGTACATACGCAGCGAATACGCCGCTTCCCACAAAGCCCGTTTGCCCCGAATAGTCGATATCGACTGTAACCATGCAGCCAGCCGAAAACGATCCTGTATCGGTAGCGTTCAAAACGATATTCGTTGCAGTTGAGCCGCTCTGAACCGTGACGGCTGCGATTCCTTTTGAGCCGGACCCATTCGCGGCACTTCCACTTGCGGGCTGAATCAGATTCATGTGCTCTGATCCGGCGGCCAGCGCCATCGCCAGTTTGTTCCAGATCTTGAAGCGGAACGAAACGGTCGCGCCAGTCGTCTCGCGCACCTGGTATTGGGCCACACTTGGGATACCGCTGTTCAGCGCGCTCATGGAGCTAGTAGACCTGCGCGCGAAATTCTCAATCCATCCCAAATCAATCCACGGAACAGGCGGCGCATCAAGTGAAAATTGCCCTATCTGCGACGGGTCAAAAATCGACGGCGCTTGCTGCACGCGATTGACCGGCGCAAAATACGCGCGCACTCGGCGGTTGACGATCGGCAGCACTGCATAATTTGTAACCGCAGTTGTGCTCATAACTCGCCCTGCTCCTGAAATGCTAAAACAGCAATCTTTGCGATCCGTGTCAATCGTTCACGCTGCGTTGTCAGTGGCGAAAACTGCGGTTCGTTCCAAAAGACCTTGGTTCCCATGGCAACGGACGGCGTTTGCGTGAAATTCATTTTTTGCGCACAGTTAGGAGTGAGAATGGCAAGCAGCTCTGCATCCATCTCCTCAAGCGCACGCCCGCGATCAAGCCCTTGATTGGCTTGAGTACCACCGGTTGTGTAATGGATTTCGCACATCATCTGCGCCAAGGCATACGGCAGTTGAACGTCCGCGTTGAGTGCGGTCCAACGCAGTACAAAGACATCCGCAGGCATCTGCGCAACGACAGCCTCTGCTTCTTCTGCCAGGATGCCCGGCCTCTGCACGCCCCGAAGAGTGATCACCCGGTTCGGATTCAGGGCGGCAAGCCGGTTGCGCAGTGTTACATAAAATGTGTCTTTTGCATTTTCCATAGATGCCTTCTTCTTGATTAGCCAGCAGTCTGTAGAAGAGCGTGCGCTTCACGTAGCAGCAACCGATACAGATAAATCTGACCCAGCGACTCGGAAACAGAACGCGATTCAATCAGGAATTGAGCGCCGTTGATCTCGACTCCGGCAGACGTGTCGAACAACGCATCTGCCGACGTAAGCTGCAGCGCGCTGACCTGTTGTTGCACCGCAGAGGCAGAGATCAGAAGTTCATACTGGGCTAATTGACCTTCCTGCATTGCAACGCGAACTTTCCGGAAGATCGCGGGCGAAAGCGGGAGCTGCTGAAAGTTGGGAGCATCGATGCCTAGCTGCCCAGCATCGCTGCTATCGCCAGTGGCCGGCGCCACCAGCAGGGAAACAACCGTGCCCCCGCCAGCTCGGAGCAGAGCGTCTGCCATTAACAAAGGACTATTGTTTGGATTTCTAACGCTAAGATCTGCGCACATATCTCACCCCAGGCGGTTTGCGACCCACGGTTTCAACAAACTCTGTACCGTGCTGTCAATCAGTGTGTTCGAGAAGTACTCCATCTGCATGGTGTCGATTTTGCTGCTCTTCACATTCAGCCCCGGAGTCGCCTGTGCATTCTTCACGATCAGCGCGCAAGCAGCCATCACCGCATTGGGAATCGTGCTTAACCCCGCCGTGTACGTCACCTGCACTTCGTTGTAGGGCAGCCCAAGAACATTCATCGGGAAGATCAGCTCGCCTGTATCTGGAACAAAATCAACCGTCGATGGATCCATCTGCGTCCACGCGCCCGGCAACGCGAATGCCCATGCAATCTCCTCCTGCAGGGGATAAATCATCTGTCCACGTCGCGGACGCGCATACCGCGCCTGAATATTCACGAAAGGGGAAGTGGCTGGAGCGATTGGCGCAAGCGGCAGATAAGTCAACCGCACCGTTTGCGATCCTGCCGTCAGCCGTAGGCGCTCCATATACTGCGTGGGATTCAAGCTGATACGCCTGCAATGGCTGTCGATCAATGACGAAGCGACCGTGATCCAATCGTCCGTAGTGTCTGATGCAAGGCCGAAGTTTTCATAGTCTGTCGGCTGCAAATATCCCATAGTCATCTCCCCGGTAGAGTCGCTGTATGCTTCACATCTATGCATTAAAAGAAGCAGTGGGGCCAGGTTTCGCTGAAAGTGCACGGCTTTGGCTGTGCACAAAGCCCCGCATGAAAAAGGAGCTTTAGCCACTAAGGCAGTTCAAACTGACCCACTACTCAAAAAGACCGATCTTGAACAAAGATCGGCCCTCAGGTTATGTCACGCCGTCAGAAAAGCCTGCAGGCTAAAGGCTAGCGATCGACCAGCACCTGGTAGTGCGCATAATTCGCGCCCTTCACCACGACGCCGCCGAACTTCACCACGACATATTGCGAAGCCAGTGATCCAGGTATGCCAAGCTGGAAAACCCGCGGGGTCGGATCGCTCAACCAGTGATACTCGATCATGTCCTCGGTCACGATATAAGCCGGAAGAACAGCCGATCCCGAACCGGGAGTACCGGTGTAGCTCAACGTCCAATCCGGAATTAACGGCAGATCGCCAGCCTGCGTCGAAAGCGTCTTTACTGTGAATCCGGCGTTGATCTCGCGAGTGCTGAGCACAACATTGAAGTCTGTCTTCATCTCGCGGTCGATCAGATCAAGCAGAACCGGATTGGCATAAATCGCAGTGGGGCGCACAGCAAAGCTGCTGTTCGCGACCATCTGCGCAACGGTCGATTTGAGTCCATCGACAATGCTCGCCGTCGTCCCAATCGTGGTCGTATTGCCGCCCGCCACAATCTGTGGAGCAGCACCGAAATATTGTGCTGTCGTCGGAGTGCTCAACGATGTGTCGTTTCCGTTCCACAGGGCAATGTCATGCGTAAGTAACACGCCATCGACTGTGTCGACCAGGTCTTTAGCCTGCAGATACGCAAACTGCTTCTGCTGGGTACCCAGTTCAATGTCAAACAGGTTGTAGTTCAGCTGGGCGACAATTGCCTTCAGCGGTACGCTGCGCTCGACCCGCGTCGGGCTTACGATCGGTGCAACGATATTGCGTGGATCGACGAATCCAGCTGTCCCCGGATTTGGAATCGCCGTCTCTTCAAAAAACCGTGAAGGATGACCGGTTGCCGGCACCTGCTTGATGCGCTGCCCAAAAATGCCGCGGCGCCGCACAATGTCGGTGATCTCAGTCTGGTAAAACGGCACTTCGATCGCACCAGGCCCGATGTAATCAGCAGCTGCATGGATGTCGTAGAAATTTGCGCTCATTCGATTCTTTCTGCCTGTTAACAGGCTGAGGTAGTTGGTTTGAAAAAGGGCACGGCATCAACCGTGCTGTATGCGCTGCAAAAGAAAAGCGGCGTCAGCCGCTGATGTAGGATCGCGCCCGGCTTCAATACCGAGCACTACCCCGGTGCATTCTCAAACAGCGTTTACTGCGTCAGCATTCCAGCGCGCAGCAACTGTGCCTTCACGGCAATCCGCTGTTCCAGGCTAAGCCCGGTAAGAGCAGCATCCAGAGCACCTGCCTGAATGGAATCAACCATTGAGATTCCCTGCTTGGCCAGCAACTGCGTTGTCGAAGCGGGAAGCGTCTGGCGGGCTGCAACTGCCCGGCTGCTCTGCGCGCGAAGCTCAGCGATCTGCTGCTCGGCCGCCTCCAGCTTCCTGCGGAGTTCACGCTCGCGTTCGAGCAGTTCGCTCTGGCTCTCAACTGCAGCAGTCATCTTTTCAACCGCACCAGCGGTAACCGGCTCACGTTGCTCCAGCCAGGTTACAGTCCGCTCCAGCAGAGTTGCCGCTGAGCTAAGGCGTTCAATGCTTTCTCCCAATGAGGCGAAAATGTTCTCTGTTTCCATTACGATTCCTTCCTTGTTTGTGTTTGCCCAAAAGATTGCTTTTCGAATCGCCATCCTGAGCGTGCCGCAAGTCGTGCACCGGCGCGCTCCCTCTGCGGACTGCTGCTCCTGCAGCGGCTAGCTGCCAGGCGAAACGATGTATTCCGGTAAGCGGCTTTTTCCCGCAGCAGAATGGCCGCTCCGGTAAATGTGGCTCGCGTCAGTGTCCATACTTCAGCACGCATATCCGCCACATGCGCATCAGCCAGTTCATAGGACATACCCATGTGGTCAGCATCGCTCCGCCGCAGCTGCTGCATCACATCCGGAAAGTCGCGGCCAAACAAATAGCCGCTCACCCGCAGCTGATTTCCAAGCACATCAGCTTCGGTGATGATGCCGCACTTCGCGCGTGCATCGTGCCCGTCCCATTTGGGTGCATAATCAACGGCCATACCCAGCAACGATGGCAATGCCGTCCGTGCTGCCTCTCGCGTAAGGATTACCCTGTGTCCGCGCGCTCCCGATGGCGGTCGTGTACTCGCCTCGTCCACTACCGTAAGCACCCCTTCAAAGGAAGTCCGGTTCGGATGGTCTGCGACCTCCGGCATGGTGATCGCCATAGCTTCCAGTCTCATGTCTTCTCCATCCCTCTCATTGAATTCTGTTGATTGCTCGCTGCTCCTCTACCCCCTTTCTGCCATAATCTCTGTATCTGGAGCTGACGGAAGCGGCGCAAGACCACGCATTGATCGCACCTCATTCACCGTCAAAACACCGGCAGCCAGAAGCTGTGTCTGAACCTGCAGCTCGGTAAGTTCGTCCGGCGCGTCGAGTTCGTTGAATACAAACTCGAATTCACGCCAACCGAGCTTCTTCGAGAACAAATCACGAGTCAGATGTTCTGCCAGCAGCTTCGCTAGAGGCACTACAGCGCTCCGGAATGCCTCATCGGCCTGTTCAGCGGCAGTTGTCCGATTGACTTCTTGTTCGAGCCCCAGCAGCATAGGGGGCAGTGAAAATGCATTCCCTACCATGCGGATTAGAAACTCCTGCCAGTTCAGGCGAAGATCTGCATCCGTGCCGCTGGCGAAGCGCAGTACTTCCGGCTTCTGTTCCGTGCTCAGCAATGGAACCCTGCCTGTGCCTTCAATCTCGTCCTGCCACCACCGAATCAGCCGCTCGTGCTCCATTGGAGTTGTTTCATTGAGCCATAGCGCATACTGAACGACCGCGTTACTTGCGAGATTTCCGGCAAACCTGTGCGCAGCAAGAAATGTGTTCACCGTCTCAAACGCAACCTCCAAAGGTCCCAGGCCAAAAGGCGTATGCGACCGCGGATTCATCCGTATATAAATCAACTGGTCGTCGCGCAAGAAAATCTGAGTATTCGTACCGGGCAATCCAGTCGTCTGCGCGTATCGCATCGACTCCGGCTTACCATCCCATTTCGGATTAATCTCGATCGTTGCCCCGTCTACCGCCCATAAATCGAACGGTTTTTGGGCATCTCCAGTAAGTTCCATCTCGATAGCGCCAAAACCTCCGACAAGCGTATCTTCCAGCGCCTGTTCCATCAGGGTGCGAAACGAGTCCCCTGCATTGGGCTCTTCTAGCGCACGCCGCAAGACCTGCATGCGTCCCTGAGCATCGGCAACATCGGAGGCAGAAAATCCACGCTTCAGCCGTACCTGCCAGTCAAGGCTGGAAATACGGTCTTTCAGCACATTGATCGCTCTACGCACCAGCGGTGTCTCGGCAAAACGCCGCAGATTTACCGGCGTAGGCTTTGGCAGTGCATTCGAAGGCGTGCGATACGGAGTCAAGATCGAAGGCAGAGGCAGTGTCTTCCGCTTCGCAACCTGCGCTTCTGCCGCTTCCATCCCAGACTCTTTGCGTCGCCACAGTTTTTGAATCGAGTTCTGAACCTTCAACGTTTCGCTCCCGTCCTTTTCAAAAAGAAAAGGCATGGCGATTAGCCATGCCCTTCATGCAACTAGCTGGTACTTTCGGTTTTCGGAATTCCTACATCAGAGTGTCATCCTTAGCAAAGAAATCCACTTTCTACTTCAAACCGGAATGTTGATGTCAAACGTGTACCAGGGCTCTACACCCTCAATTCCCTCTGTGCCGTCTCCGCTATCCGAGGCAGATCATTTGTCGTCAGTACCCGAATATCCTCGGCCTCCATCGTCTCGACGGAAAAGCGATACTGCTCTATGCGGTCGGCATCTTCGCGATCCGCGCTCACCTCTACAATCGGCTCTACGACAGCGGTAAGTTCTAACTTCGCCTTTTCAACCCGCGCAACGCCTTCCCGAATGGCCGCACTACTGAAAGCCAGTACCTTAGGCAATTCGGTATCGCCGTCCAATGAGACGGCATGAAACATACGAACCACTCCATTTGGCCGGTACCCGCAATCAATGCGCAATGAATCTCCCGGTTTTGTGTAACCCGAAACGGCAATCCGTTTGCGCATCAAGTCCCATACGCCTGCGCGCTCGAACTGCGACCGCATCTTCGCGTGTATTGCCGTACGTCCGCTCTTACGTGCGGCCGCCTGCCTCTTTCGCGGCTCCACGTACACCCGCATCAACTCCTCAATGCCCGAAATCATCGACTCAGCCAGATACGCCTTGGGTTGGGTGATCTGCAGTGCATTAGAAAAAGAGTCTTCCAGCACCTCTATGAAAGGTGGCGCATCAGCACTCTGATGCGCTAGCCTCTGTCGCAACTCGCTTTCCAGGCTCTCGAGCATCTGAATGTCCGCATCCGGATCCATACAGCGCACGCGCGCCCAGTCTCGCGTAAACCTCACGGCAATCTGTTCCGATCGCTCCGCATCACGCAGGAGAACTCCAATATTTACAAATTCATTTCTCACCGCGTCCGCCACAAACTGGACGAGGTAGAAATCACATTGTTTCCGCGAACTCAAGCTCAATCACCTTATATGTCACAACCACGATCACATTATCGGCCCACGAACAGTATCGACCCAACCCGGGTCGGGAAACTGCGTTTCAACCACCTCCGTCGCAGCTTTCGTCCAATTTGGAAACGGCTTACGTGACGATTCCCGAAAGAGAGTAATCAATTCCTGAATACGGCTGCGCCGCTCCAGTAGACGCTCAATGAGCAGCTCAAGTTCTACTGGATTCCCGCCATACCATTCCGGAGGCACCGTTTCAGCAATAGACCAAATCTTCTGCGGATCAAGCTCTTGCACACGACTCAGCCAAGGCTCAAAGCTTTCCCACCCTATCACGCCCCGATACACAAGGTTCCGCGCATAGACTCCCCGAAGTGGTGCATCGACATACTTCCATTCTCCCGCATTAAAGCAATATCCCTGATCGATAAACGTGGCGGTGTAGCGCTTCTCTCGTGGTCGCTTGTAAAATACAGCTTGGCGTCCGTTAGAATTGCAGGTCCACTTGTCAATCACCAGCATGCCGGCAAACTCGTCGAGGTTCCTAACTTCAACCAGTCGATCCTCCGGCAGATAGTCGACCACTTGCCCCGGCATCAGACCGCCGATCAATCTTGAGCCAAACTGCAATCCTGCCCGGCACTGTTCCTGGCTCTGCCCCAAATCAAGGCTAAGCTCTTTGGAGTTTTCAATCAGCCAATCCGTAACCTCTACCACTTCGCAAGCCGGAACACTCAGCCCTATTGCTTCCGCTAACCGCGTCACCATCAATTCATTCGCAAGAACCCGAATGTGCTGCGGATTGTTCTGGAACTTGACGACATAAGGATGACCATCTGAAGCAAGCATGAGGTGGCTCTGCGCCCCGCCCCGCAATCGCCGAATCGCCTGTGTCGCCAAAACTGCCACCGTCTCTCCGCTTCAATCGAATTGTACCTGCTTCGCGCGAGCGCTAATACTTCAACACCGTATCTCGTCGCGCACACAAAGCGCCATCGCCATTGCCATCACGCAATCATCATGTGCCCCAGTGCTGGCACAAATCTTTCCGTTGCGATGTCGCACAAAACTGCGGCATTCCTGCAGCAAACACTTGCTGAAAAAGATCTCTGGGGTCTCTACCAGCGCCGCTGCCAGCGCACCCAGCATGCGCGGACGATGGATCACCGAAGTCAGCCATCCATCCTGTCCATTCTGTGCGTAGATATGAGGGTATCTACTCACGCCATGCAGATACGCCAGCACCCCGGACCCATGATTATTGCGTTCCACCACAAGCCATGCCCCGTTGTATTCCTTCGCCAGGCCGGCCGCTTCTTCGGCAAGCTCCAGCGGAGTCAGCCTTGCATGCAGTTCCGCGCATTGCAATCGTGTCTCTATCTCTAGTACTTGCGCGACAGAATAATCACCTTCGCTGCCGCCCCCCGCCGTGTCTACAGCAACCAGATAGCGCCGCCCTGGCACTGGCGGAAACCATATTCGCAAGCGTCCCCCGAGCCGAGTCGCAATCGGCTCCGGCAGCTCTTTGATTCGCGCATCCAGTGCCGCAACATCAAAGTAACAATCTCCACTGATCAGGAAACATTCGATGGGGTCTTCCGGGTACTCTTGCTTCGCCAGCCCGCGAAAGCCCGTGGCAATCTTTCTACGAAACCCAATCTGTTCAAGACTAAGTCCATGCCGTTCCATCAACCGTCGTTCGTCCGCCTGCAGTAACGCCTCGGGCACGCGCTCTGCCCGGTAAGCATCCTCCCACCACCACGGAAAGAAATGTCGGACCATGCCGCATTGATCTGCATTGTTCCACTCCTCCCAGAAGCAACCCTCAGCTCCCTTTGGGGTCGATTCCAGCACGAGCTCCCCCTGCGGCGGCATCGCGGCGCGCAATCCCTGCAGAGTCTCCTCTGCGTCACCGGGCCAGCGCGCCACCTCCGAGCAGTGCAGGTTGTGAATGGTCAATCCGCGTCCCGCATTGCCGTCGCCTGCAGTCTCTACCCTGTACTCACTGTCCAGTCCTGGAAAGACAATCTGCCGCGAACTGGCCTTCGAGGTACGCAGCGCGCCATTCCGCAAAGATTCCGGCAGTCCGTCAAGAAATCTATGGACATTCCGAAAAATTCCTTCTGCCGCCTCCTGTGTGTGAGCAACTTGTAGTGTGAGTGTCCCAGGCCGTGTAATCGTCTTCAGGAAGAACCGTCCCGCAACCCATGTGCTGATGCCCATCTGCCTCGATTTGAGGACGATATTTGTTCTGCCTCTTCGCAGCTCAAATTCCGTCTGCGCCCGATTGGGTCTGAACGGCACGACCTCGCCAGTCCGATCCCGAATTCGCAACAGCCGCTCTGTCAGAAAAAGGCCGGTAACTCTCCCATCCAATCTAGGCAGTGCATCATCCAGAACCTTCCCCAGATGAATGAGCTCATCACGATCGATTTCACTTTCCGGATCCTCAATACGCGTACCAGTTGTCATCGGGCCCACACACCAAAGTCCTCTTGCCGGCGGATGAGAGCACCAGCGAAGACGCCGTCACTCCCTGATAATTGATCGCTTGCGAACTCGTCGCTGTCAGCGTTACAGCATTGGAGGTGGAGTCTGACTTGATAATCGTGAACTCTTCGCCGGTTGGAGAAGCCTTGTCCGGCCATGGCGTGTAACAACTCGGCAAAGTTATCGTTTGCGCTCCGCCCGATGCATTGGCGATCACGTTTTTATTGGTTGCCGTCAAAGTCAGGGCTGTAGCCGTGTTAAGAATCGTCGAGAGAGCGATACCACCCTGGGTACGTAATGTTCCCTGATATGTAACGTTAAAAAACGGATTTTGCCCCGCGACATGTCCTTCAAACAGGTCCGTCTGATATCCGTTGTAAAGCTGAGCCGAATAAGTTTCATAATTTGAAGTGCCAGCTTTGGGCGAAGCCCAAACCGTGGCCACAGCGTTGTTCCCCGGCGCATTGTTGGATGCGCCTCCACCGGTGAATCCAGTAGTCGTCTCCGGCTCCAGCGCCTGAGCATAATTTCCGCAGCCGGTCAGGTGATGCACACTGGCAAATGTTGGCGGCACGCCAGAAGCTGAGGCATAAGTAATCCAATTCACTGACGAAGACATCCCCAGACACCCGATGTCGGCTATTTCTAATCCGTTGGTGACAGAAGCTGCGACATACGCCAGGTTAGCTGAAGGAAAACTGGTTAAGTCAGGCCACTGAATATGCCCGCCATGGATCGCCGTTCCATTGGCGCCTATATAAAAGGCCGCAATTGCCGGACTATCTGCATACGTATCCGTCCATACGCTTCCAGCGCCGCCCGTGTCATAAATCACATAGTTTGTCGCATAAGACGCGTTGCTTGCCGATCCACTCGTGGCAGTGTTGCTGCAGGGCGCAGTCGTGCAGGTGTAGGGATAGCCAAATCCATGGATCATATACCCCGTATTGCCGGTTCCTTCGTTGTAAACCCCGGCGATAAGCGCATTGCGTACCAGTATTGTGTCCAGGTGGCTGTCGATCGCCGTCAGCAGCATGTGAATCCCATATGCTGGCCGCGATGCCGGAGTAAAGTTTGCAGCGTTATAACTAACAGCAATGTTCCGTAGTAAGAAGCCCGATTGGTGTCCATTGGTCGTGCTTTCTTCGCCCAGCAGAATCCCTTCTGCCGACGTGTCGTTCACAGTCACGCTGTCAACCAGCAATCCGCGAAACCACTGGAGTTCCAGGCCATGGGTTGCATTATTGTTAGCAAGGATTGTGAAGTCCCTGAAAACGCATCCCTGCGCCTGAGAGCTGTTCCCCAGGAAAATCACATCTCCATTTAGATTTGTGGTTACGTTCAGGGTCGTTGCGCCCGCCGTGCTGTCTGCTGCATTGCTTGCACCCGCTGATCCAATAAGATTGACACAAGCGCCATTACTTGGTTCGGTAAGTGTGCTTGTCACCGCATAGTTGCTAGGCCCCAGTCGTATCGACTGGTTATGCCCTGTACTCGCTGCGAGGCTTGCAGCAGCACTCCAGGCAGCATTCAATGTTGCATAAGTACTTCCATCCACCGTAATCTCGCCGTTAAGAGATGCAGCAGTAAATGCCCCGCCTACAGTTGCTGCTCCACTCATCTTTACATTGGCCGTCGAGTTACTTTGGCCCGTAACGCTGAACGCGCTCACCCACTGCGTGCCGTTCCAAACATCGTATTCGTATCCCGCCTGACTTGTGATTCCCGGAGAACCCTTAAAACATATGCGGTTTAACGATTGGGTGCTGCCAACCGCCGGGGTGTCAAACCAGCAGTAGCTGTTCGCGAACTTCGTTCCTACCATCCACTGGTTATAGCCTCCATACTGGACAAACTGCTGCTCGTATCTCATAAAGAAGCCGCTCCCTGGCGTCCATGCGAGCCCCAGTCCTGGAACGGTTACAGAAGGCTGGGCTGAGTATCCGTTCGAATATGTGGGCACAGTCAGGTAAGAACCCCCAGTGATGTCACCGAGCTCCATGCGAGATGAAGGTCCAATCGTCTCTGCTGTTTCCAATTGATTAGCAGGGATGCTGTAGACGCCATCGAAGTTCAGTCCAGGATAGCGATGTACCGCAATCTCGCCTTGATGTGGATAAGAGCCTGAGGACGTATCAATATTGCGTATCGTCATTTTGGCGCTACTCAGGCCGTCAAGGGAATCCAGCGGTCCGTGCGCTGGATCCACAATCAGACCATCAGGTACGGGCCCAGTGACGATTTCGGCGCAAGTCAGGACTCCCGTCTGGTCACAGTTATCGGTATATCCACTGCCCGGTCCCTGGATTGCCTCGATATGCGAGTCTTCGATATCCAGCGCAGAATGCTGTCCTCCGGGTGCTTCTTCGAGAATCGATCCCGCTGGCCAGTCGCCACTCACCGTCGAGCCGGCAACATTGCGGGCAAGAACATGCATATTTCCGTCGGAGGTAAACCCTTGGACCTCAATCAATTCATATTGTCCGCGCTGGATGTTTGGGTTGTATTGTGACGGTGCCGTACTGCCAGAAAGAAAGTCCTGCGGCATGATGACATAATCTACGATTGAACCAGTTCCCATGTCGCCTGCTGATTCAAAGTATTGTGCCATCCACGACGTATCAGCCACTCCCACTACAACCGCTGTCGGAGGCAACTCGCCGGTCAGCTGGGTCTTTTCCAGTACGCCCCCGTTTACATAAATACCGGCATTTAACCGCGGCTCATTGTTATAAGGATACCCTTCCAGGTAGAAGTTTTTGATGCTTCCATAGCCTCCTGCGCGAAAGCCACTCATATACTTAAGCGGTTTAATTGATCCACCATAGAAGCTGTAATTCACAGCCTTTATAACTGTGATGGCCCCATGAGGGTCCGGACTCACCGGAGTCGGCCCGCCAGACGGTCCCTGATTCGGATATGGATAGGAATTGCTAGGACAATTGATTCCGTAGCAGTAATACTCTTCTCCATATCGCTCTGCAGTAGCTCCGGGTCCAATAATCTGGGTGTTGACGAAATAGCTCTCATTGATGTCTCCGGAAAGAATGATAGGCCAACGGACATAGGAGATAGATAAGTTGTCCGACCGAAACCGCTCGCTGTTGTTGTTTAGCTGTAAACCGCGCCCACCATGGTTCGACATCGAGATATTTGAAATATGAAACTGCGTGGCAGCATCGACTTCCAGCAGAGTGCCCGTCGTCGCATGCCCGCTGCCATCTAGCTGAAGATCACTTATCTGACCGTTGCATAACTCATTGCCAGCACAACTCGCAGAATAGACAGTAAACAGGTTTGTCTGCGCAGAGGTAAGTTGCAGGACGCTTGCTTCACCGCTGTCTCCCTCGACACATATATTGGCGGGAACTCGCAGAGTATTGCTCACTTTATAGAGGCCCGCAGGGATATATACACAAGGAGTAGATCCGTTGCTCCCAGCCTGAGGGTTCGCAACCGCAAAAGCAATCGCAGCTTCGATCGCAGCAGTAGAATCGTTGGTTCCTGTGGGATCGGCTCCACCGGCGAAATCCGTATGCCGTATGTCGACTCGCGGTAGCTTCGTCACTGAATTTGGAGTTCGTAGCGTCCCCGTCATGTTACCCCCGGCCAGAGGCACTGCCGTCGCTACAGCCTGATCCGTATACTGCTTCGTTGCAGCCTGGTTACTGGATGTTGGCATTCCCGAAAGCAGCAGGGGTCCTGACAGTGTGCCGCCTGTAAGAGACAGATAATCTCCGCTTAACGATGCGATCGATGAATCAACATATTGCTTGGTGGCGTCCTGCACAGCTACTGTCGCGGGTATAAGCAGTGCGCGGATAGAAGCAATGGACGCGCTTGCCGCCGCTGGAACAACCCAGTATTCCTTATTTACTGTGCCGTCATTAAGATGATAGGTCGCCGTGTAATAGCTTCCGGCCGGGGATGCTCCTGCGTTTGGCGCAAGGTTCAGGCTGACAAATCCATCCTGGCCTATGGTAACGGTCGTGCTACCCGCGGCCACCGCTTGGCTGTTAGCAGTCGAGAAAGCCGACCAGCTCACGATTAAAGCACCGGCAGCCGGTGTCCCGTCAGCTCGGTATACAACTCCCTGAACTGTAGTGGTTGTTATCTGCGCCTGAACAGCCGATAAAGCTAGGACAAATGACAGAATCCGCGTCGCATTCTTCAAAAACCAGCTCTTCTGGCTCACCTTTGCTCCTTTTTCCTCTGTCAAGCGCATGTAACTGCCGGTTCTAATCACTGGGCCTCACCGTTGTTGACTGCAGACTTCTGCTTATTGCGCTTCAAATCCTCTGCTTCTTTCAGCAACAGCCTTCCCAGACTGGGTGACTTGCGTCGCCGCGGAGAAGCAGACTGCACTTCTTCCTGCACCCCACCCAGGTCAAAAAGAAGCTTCGTATGGCGCACGCTTCCCTTCGTTGCTTCGGTCGCAAGCGTCGTCACAATCTGCCGATACTGCTGTTCAATCACCTCTTGCGCCGTTTTTCGATAGTGCTTGGGCTTAGTTGGCTTGGCATGCTCTGTCTTCGCTTCCTTCTCTGCAGGAGAATGTTCCAGTACTCTCGTATGTGCTTTAGTTTTTCTCTGAGTCGCCATAGCAAAAAAATAAAGGGAGGCGAAAATCGCCTCCCTTTTCTGTTTTCTTTACTCTTATTCTTAGAATAGCATTTTTAGTGGAAATAGTACGCCAAGTTATGGCTAACTATATTCCCTATGGTCTGAATAATTTACATAAATTTCCACACATTGCCCCCTTGACAGGTTTTCTATTAGTCAATTTCCAAGAGGTCTAACTCCAGAAATATACGGGACAATGCATCGAGTGTCTCGGCATATTTCCGCGTAACAGAGCGCAAGCTCTGTCCGATAAGTTGCGCTGTTTCCTCCTGCGTGTACTCCTGTAGGGCGATGCGAGCGATCAATTCGCGGCCAAATGGGTCAACGCGCTTCAAACATTTTTCAATATCGAAAAGAAATATCACAGCATCCTCAAAGCTGTGCATACGGTAACTTGAAGCTTTACCGCGAAAAACGCAGTTTCCTATCAGGGAAGGGACACGGCCGGTTTGCAGAGACACAAGCATGTATCTTCGCAATAAAAGCTCAGTGCGCTTCCTGTAAAAGGCAATTCCATCAGCTGGCGTGCTGGCCGAAACAGGATTAGTGTTTGCAGTTGCTGATTCTGCCCAGACATAAGGGAGCATCAATGCAGCGCTCATCGTATTCCTCCTGCACTCGCGTGCTGCATCGCCGTACGTCTGGACTTCCTCGGCCGTCCAGGCAGTCGCCTTGATCTTGGAGTTGGAAAGGCTCGCAATTTCGTCGAGCACGTAGCGCAATAAACCTCGTTCAACTCTTGGGCTCGGAACCAAAGGCCTCCGCACCCCTCACAGACTTTTAAATTCACGCGCAGAAACGTCATTATGTCTCCAAGGCAATAAAGGGCCCACAGTCTTGTTTGTTGAGCACAGCTGCTGCAGGCATAAGGGAGTAGTTACACCCAGTACGGCCTTTCTTGCCGCCGCTCCTGGTTGCATGTATTCCTGTTGTTGGTGGGAAGTAGGGAGAGAGACACAGATCATGGGGGTATAGAGATAACGTTCTCTTCTATATGTTCTCTAGTGCCTTCTTATGAGATACCAGCCAAATATTCCGCGCTAGCTCACGATTTCCGATCGCGCGCCCGGAATAGCCTTTTGCCCAGATTGCCGGTAAGAGCTTTCTGAACCGAGTGGCAAAATCTCAAAATGACATGCAAAAGTGAAACGACTCTATCCTTGCAACCGCAAATTGGTCAATAAATCGTCGGTCAGATAATAGGCGGCATCCATTTAGAAAGTCCCGAATCCCTCCGGAATCAAGGAAAGCAGCAGAGTAACTTTTCTTTGAGCTAAGTCAGCGCTTTAAGGTGTATTTCTCAAAGAAAAATTTCCACCGATGAATTTCTCACAGCTACACGAGCAACTCCGCCTGGAACTCTTGCGCCGCATCGAACGCGGGATGCTCAGTGGCACTTTGCTGGCCCGTCAAACCGGACTCCAACCCGCGCATATCTCCAATTTTCTTCATTGCAAGCGCCGTCTCAGCCTGGATGCGCTCGACCGTGTCCTCTCAGCACAATCGATCACTCTCGAAGAGCTTCTGGCGCAGGCGTCAACCCGGATTATTCAGTCCCGCAAGAAGAGTGCGGCGCCCACAAACAACATAGCGCTTGTCTCGCAAACCGTAGCGATGTACGAATCACACATACGAACGAGTTCCGTTTTGGAACTCATTCAGCTTCCTCCCGGATATCTCGATCACCTGCTGGCCCGGCGCTCACCCGAAAGAAGAAGCTGGGAAAGATTTATCGCGGTCCGGGCGAGTTACACGCAGGCCGAGCCCATGGCGCCGGCGGTCCTTCCTCACGCCATCCTCGTTATTGACCGGCACTACACTTCCCTCGTTCCTTACCGGCCGCCAATGCCGAGCATCTATGCCATACAGCGCGGAAGTACCATGCTGTTCCGCTATGCCACTCTTCTAGGAAGCAACATCGTTTTGCGTCCCCACAAAATTGAGCATCCGGTTGAGTTGATTGAAGTGAAGCCTGAAGAATCACCCGGCAGTTTTGTTGTCGGTCGCGTTTGCGTCAGCATCTCTGAGGTGTGACCATCTCACGCTTGCTGGAATTTTGGTAGCATCGCGTCGGAGGAGTTGCTCATGGACCAGTCAACGGCTCCGGTGAATGGTACGCGCCGGAATGAAGATATTGCTCTCGACCTGCTCAAATTTGTCGCCTCTACTACCGGAGTGGGCCGCGCCGCCGCTGCCTCACCCGGATTCGTTGCTCCCAGCGCGCCCAAGGCCGAGGATCAGGTCACGCATCTGCTTGAGCTCTATACGCGCTGCCTTCGTGTAGTTGAGGGGAAGGGGGACGCGCGTTAGCGCAGCATTTTGACCGAATTAGCAGTAAAAAACATCGCTGTCTGCGGCGCAGGTGTGTTCGGCTTGAACCATCTGCGCATTTACCGGACATTGCAGGAAGCGGGTTTTCCTATCAGGCTTGCCGCCATCGTAGAGACGGACATCCACAGGGCGTTAGCACTCAAACAGGAATGGGGAGTGCCCGTCTATGATTCGTTGGAGGCGTGTTTATCTGCCTGCCGGAGCAATGATCGGATAGACGCAGCCTCGGTATGCGTGCCCACATCGAGCCACTTCGAAGTGGCATCGGCCCTCTTATCCGCGGGGGTCGATGTACTCATCGAAAAGCCTATTGCAGCGTCTCTGGAGGAAGCGACCCAGCTGATTACCCTGGCAGAAATGCATCAGCGTGTTCTACAAGTGGGGCACCTGGAACGCTTCAATCCCGCAGTTACCGTGGTTCGCGGCCTGCTGAATGGTCCGATGTTTTTTGAGGCGCACCGGCTCAGTATTTTCAGCCCGCGCTCACTTGATGTGGATGTCGTTCTGGACCTGATGATCCACGATCTTGACATTGTGCTCACGCTCGCTCAATCGCCAATCAGCCAGGTGCATGCCGTTGGCCTACCCATTCTTTCGCCTAAAGTCGACATCGCGAATGTCCGCGTCGAGTTTGAATCAGGATGCGTTGCCAACTTCACTGCCAGTCGAGTCAGCACAGAACGCGTTCGCAAGCTGCGTTTCTTTCAGCCGCACCAGTATGTTTCAATCGACTATGCGCGGCAGGATCTCCTGCTTATAAGCGTTGATCCTCAGAAAGCCAGCTCACAGTTGGTTGAAGGACCTTCCGCTGGACTCAGCATGCAGAAGCCGCAGATTACGCCAGGCGAGCCACTGCGTTTTGAAATCGAATCATTTCTGGAATGCGTCGCCAACCGGAGCCGGCCTGTGGTTTCCGGAGAGGACGGACGGGCAGCACTGGAGTTGGCGTTGAAGATAACCGAGGAAATTGCGCGGCATGCCACTCGTGCCGGCCTCGATCGCTACACCAGGTGAATAAAATCCTTATTGCAGATTTTGTATCTGCGTCCCATTGGGAATCTTCAGCTCAAACTGGTTATCGGGCAGCGGCTGATTGACCGTCACCTTTTGGAAGGTGATCACGATCTGGTATTCCTCGAGCGGACGCTTGATGGTGATACTGCCGGGATAGCGGAAATCCCCAAACGATTCGTAAGGTCCGTACACAGCCTGAGTTTGAATATTTCCGTCTTTGTCGTAAATATCCTCCCCACTGGGGAGAAGATCCTCGCGGCCTACATGAATCACGCGGACCGGAACGAGGATATTGCTGTTGGCCTCTTTCCGGAATACCCCAAGGTCATATTCAGGCTGCAACATAAGCTGTTTATGCTTGGGATCGAGCACAGTTTTGGTGTCCGTCGTCAGTGAGAGCAGTTCATCCGACCCAATGCCGTGAATGAGCAGCGAATCGAAGAAAACATAAGGCCGCATATTTTCAAGCGGCTTCGCAGAAGGTTTGCTAACCGCATTCGAGCCAATAATGGCCTTATTCTCATGCGGGATCCACAGCTTGAAGGTCGAGCCGTCACTGGCCAGGTCGAACGCGCGCGTGTTCAGGACCGGAAGCAGCCCCAGGACGCGAAGCATCTCGGGCTTGCGCAGCAGAATAAAGCCGCGAACTGAAGTATAGTCTGTTACTTTGCCCTTCTGCGCTCCGCCAACCGATGCCTTGAACTCCACGGTCGCATTCAGCGACTGGATCGCATCATATTGCTTGTTAATATTGCTTACCAGTTCTTGAACGTCAGCGGATTCGACAACGCTGGGCATCTCAGGTTGTTGCAGCTTGCGGGTATGGCTCAAGCAGCCGGTCAGCACCGGCAGACACAGCGCTATTGCTTGAAACCAAAACTTTCGCATCAGGCCTTCACTCTTTAGAAAAGCGACTATAAACGAATCAACCGACTTCTTCTTCAACGCTCACGGGCGGCACGCTGAGCCCGCCGGTACGCCTGTACATTTTGTTCGTGTTCTTCCAGAGTTTTTGCAAAGCGCGAATGTCCCGAGGGGTCGGTACTTGCAGCCACAAAGTATAAGTATTGCGTCTGGGCGGGAGCCATTGCTGCCTTGAGTGAGGCAATGCCGGGGTTACAGATCGGTCCCGGTGGCAACCCTATGTGTTTGTATGTGTTATAGGGCGAGTCCCCATCAAGATCAGAGTGGTAAATGGTTCCCTTGTACGTTCCTTCCAGCAGATCGGCATAAATCACGGAAGGATCCGTCATGAGCGGCATGCCCTTGGCCATGCGATTGGAAAATACGCTTGCAACCACCGGTCGTTCGCTGCCGATAGGAGTTTCCCGTTCCACGAGCGAAGCCATGGTTACAACGCTGTGATAGTTCTGCGTCAAGCCGATGCTTGCAGCCGCCTGGCGAAACCGCTTCACCATCGCGGCGACGATCTGGTCGGCCGAGGTATGTCGTTGAAACTCATAGGTGTCTGGAAACAGATAGCCTTCAACGCTTTGTGCACCTGGGTCCAGGTCGGAAATCAATGCCGCATTCCGCTTGACCGCATCCAGAAATGCCTCTTGACTGCCCAACTGTGCGGCCTCAACTCTCTGCGCGATGTCAAACATGTTCGCGCCTTCGGGAATCGTCAGCGTTCGGGTATAGACATCGCCTCTTTCCAGCCGGGCATACACCTCGGACATCCGTGCCGGATGGTCAAAGCGGTATTCGCCAGCCTTCAGCGTTCCACCTTTTACCAGCCGCATGATATCGAAGGCATAACGGCTCCAGATCAGCCCATGCGATTTCAAAAGGGTAGCAATCTGCGTAGCACCGGTACCAGCCGGAACTTCCACAAACATCTCGTTATGAGGACCTGCCGGAATGTAAATCGCCAGTCCGGCGCATACGGCACATCCCAGCACTGCAATTACTGCAAAGAGTAGTAAACGTCGCAATTCCCACTTGACCCGTAAGTTCTTTTGATTCCCATTCTGATTGTATGATGCGGGTCTTTTTGCCCGCATTTCACCGCTTCCTTGTTTCGTGTCTCCGCTCTGACCCCGCACAATCGGAGCGAATTAAGATGCTCTCATGGAGCAGGATTCCATACCGCGCCTCTTAGGTCTGGACATAGGCAACCGCCGCATCGGCGTGGCTGTTTCCGACGAGCTCGGTTTGACAGCACAGCCCGTTCTGACCCTGATTCGCAAGAAACCTCGCGATGATCTGCGTTCGCTGGCCAGGCTTGCCCGCAAATACGGCTGCGCGGAAATCGTTGTCGGCAATCCGCTTCATCTTTCCGGCGACCAGAGTCGTCAGGCCGAAAAAACGCAGGCCTTCGCCAAACTGCTTGCCGATGAGACCCAGCTACCCGTGCATCTATGGGACGAGCGTCTGACCACAAGCGAAGCCCACCGCATTCTGTACGAGTCGGGCCGCCCGAGAGCGGAGCACCGCAAGGTGGTCGACCAGGTAGCTGCTGTGATCATTCTTCAAGGCTTTTTAGACGCTCGATCCTCAGGAACCGGAAACTGAGCTTTTGCGCGTGTTGGGCGCGCCTACCGCTCGACGCGCAGTCATCCTCCCGTATAATAAAAGCTTGGCGGTTATCACTGGTCAGCCGTGTACGAACGGCTCATGCCCATGAGCCGCAACGGATTATTGCATGCCCGAACACATCAAAAAGAAACTCCAGGAAGAGATCAAGCAGCTTGAGCACGAGCTGGCGCACGAACTTCCCCAGGAAATCAAGAAGGCCGCCGCGCTCGGCGACCTGAGCGAAAACGCCGAGTACCACATGGCCAAGCAGCGGCAGGAGTTCGTCAACGCCCGCCTCGGCCAGCTGAAGAAGCGCATGGCCGAGCTGGCACTGGTCAACCTCGCAAATATTCCTCGCGACCGGGTCGCTTTCGGCTCTACGGTTGTTGTCTATGACACATCCAAAGATGAGGAGATTGAGTATAAGCTGGTCACCAGCGAAGAGTCGGATGTAAACAAGGGATTGATCTCAACCACATCGCCGATTGGCCGCGGTCTGGTCGGCAAGCAGGTCGGCGACGTTGCGACGGTTGTGACTCCGAACGGCAAGCGCGAGCTCGAAATCCTGAAACTTTCAACGATTCACGACGAAGCGGAATAAACGCGGCATGAGTTCCAATAAGACCTGGACGAGCGCTTTTGGACGCGCATGCGGGGTGCTGCTGCAGGCCATTGTGAATGGCCTGGCGCTGACCCGCATCTCGCCCAATGTGCTCACGTTTATTGGGCTCATCATCAACACTGCGGCTGCCATCCTCTTCGGCTTTGCCAACGAGCACAACTACGTCCGCATGTTCCTCTACGCCGGGCTGGTCATCATCGGCGCCGGCATCTTTGACATGGTGGACGGACGAGTTGCCCGCCAGACCGATCAGGTCACGGTCTTCGGCGCGTTTTTCGATTCCGTCATCGATCGCTACTCCGATGTGGTGCTGTTCTTCGGACTGCTGGTTTTCTATGCCCGCGGCAACCGCTTTTTCTACGTCGTGCTGGCTGCGTTCGTGATGGTCACCTCGCTCATGGTGAGCTACACCCGGGCACGCGCCGAAGCGCTGATCGGCCACTGCAAGGTCGGCTTCATGGAACGGCCGGAGCGCGTCGTCCTCATCATTCTGGGGGCGCTCTTTAACCGCTGGGGGGCGATGGCTCCCGTGCTCTGGATTCTGGCCGTGCTCTCAACGATCACTGTCATCCACCGCATCAGCTACACCTACCAGAAGACCAAGCATCTGGCGCCGGTTCCGGAAACGAAGCCGCTTGCCTATAAGAGCGAGCCGGTCGAGGCTGCGCCGGAGTTGCATTCGGCCACGACCGCCCCTCGGGTCTGATCTGTCACACGCCTTTACTTCGACCGATGCGTTCACGCACTGCCAGAAAACATGCCCACCTGCCCTCGCAACGGATATCATTTGGAATGAATGACTAACGAAGGAAATTGGGCGACGAGAGGCTTGACAGGCATCGTCGGGCGGTTTGGAATACAAGCATTCGCCATTCAGAACCGAACCAGAAGTGCAGTGACGGATCGCAGCCAATTCTGGCTCGACTTTCCACCATGGCTGGTATCAGGCCGCTGAGATCCTTCGTCGCTTCGCTCCTCAGGATGATGGCATGGGATAAGCAACGTCCGTGCAGTTTTTGATCCGCTACCGCTTGAACACTCGCTGTGATAGCATCGTCAATCTCTGAAGACGCCCGGTTTTTGTGGGCGCCTGCTGGCCCTGATGGATGCCGAGGACGGCAGATTCGGTGAACGGCTGACGCCGCGCTCTTTCGTCAGCGAGACGCCGCAAGCGACGCCTACGCGATTTCCCTGCCGTCACGAGAAATTGCAGACTTCAGGGGCTAAAGCCCAACGGGTTAGATGGGTTTCATTGCGAGGGCCGAAGTCCTCGCCTGGTCTGCGAGCGGCTCTTTCACCGTCGCTTGAAGCGCGGAGCTTCTACCCGGGCTGCGCAAGCGAAACGGCCGTCCGTTCGCGCGCTTCTCCTTAAACTCGCTCGTGCTCACAGACACTCTTTGTTGACCCGTCTTTTCGCTAGCCGATTATGGCTGACCAGTTTTCAACTGCTCGACTTCATTCGCAGCAAGGGGAATTCACGATGAAAACGTATCAGGGAAGTGAGATTCGCAACGTAGCTGTAGTAGGGCATGCGCACAGCGGAAAGACGACACTCGTCGCCGCTCTGCTGCATGCCGCCAAGATGACGCCGAAGATGGGGCGCGTGGAAGACGGAAGCGCCACGACCGCCTATGACGAGGAAGACGTCGCCCGCCGGACCACGATGCTGAACGCCGTGGCCTTTGCCGAGTGGAATGGCGCCAAAGTCAATTTCATTGATACGCCCGGATTCCACATGTTCGTGCACGAAGCCCGCGCCGCGATGCTGCCGGTGGAGGCGGCGCTGGTTGTCGTTAACTCGGCCTGCGGCCCGGAGGCGATGACCGACCGCGTCTGGAAGTATGCTGACGAGTTCAACCTGCCGCGCGTCGTTGTTATGAACCAGATGGACCATCCGCGCGCCGACCGGGAAAAGATGCTGGAAGCCATGCGCGTGCGTTATGGAAGGCACCTGATTCCCGTCCAGCTGCCTATTGTGGACGACAAGGGCTTTCAGGGGGTGGTGGACCTGGTGACGATGGAGGCGTTCTTCTACGCGCCGGACGGCGACGGGCACGGCAAGATCGGCGACATTCCGGCCAGCATGGCCGAGGAAGCCAAGACCGCGCACGAGACGCTGGTGGAACTGGTGGCCGAAGGCAAAGACGAGCTGATGGAGGAATTCTTTGCCGAGGGGACAATCCCGGAGCAGCACCTGATTACGGCGCTGCACGAGGCGATTCGGGAAGACCGCATCTTTCCCGTGCTCTTTGCCAGCGGCGGCACCAATGTCGCGACCGATCACCTGCTCGATTTTCTGAAAGTGTATGCTCCAGCGCCGATTGAGCGCGCGCCTGTGGCTGCCCGCGCCGTGCTGCAGGCCGTGGCCGCGCATGGAAACGGCGAGGTCAGCGAGAGGCAGCCCGAGATCGTGATGCGGCCCGTCGACGACAAGGAACCGCTGGCGCTTTATGTCTTCAAGACCATGACCGATCCCTTTGCCGGGCGTATCTCGTTTTTCAAGGTTTTCTCCGGGACGTTAAAGAACGAGGCGAGCGTCTGCAATTATTCGCGCAAAGGGTCGGAGAAGTTTTCCCATCTCTCCGTCATGCAGGGACACACGGCGGTGCCGGTTCCCGAGTTGCACGCAGGCGACATTGGCGCTGTGGCCAAGCTGCGCGACACCTTCACTGGCGACACGCTGGGCGAAAAGGGACACGAGATTTTCTTTGAGCCCGTTGGGATGCCGGAAGCGGCCATGACCTACGCGATTGAGCCGAAAACGCGCGCCGATGAGGACAAGCTGGCCCCGGCGGTGCACAAGCTGATGGAAGAGGATCTTCTGGTGCGCTTCTATCGCGATCCGCAGACGAGTGAGTTTCTGATCGCGGGAGCGGGACAGCCGCATATCGAGTCGCTGGTATCAAAACTGCGCAAGCGCTACCACACCGAGGTGACGCTGAAGGCGCCGAAGGTTCCGTATCGCGAAACGATTCGCGGGCGCGCCGAGGCACAGGGCCGCCACAAGAAACAGACTGGCGGCCACGGCCAATATGGCGATTGCAAGATCAGGATGGAGCCGCTGGCGCGTGGGGCAGGCTTCGAGTTTGAGAATGACATCTTCGGCGGGGCCATTCCGAGGCAGTACGTGCCAGCGGTCGAAAAGGGCATTCAGGAGTCGGCTGCGAGAGGATTTCTAGCCGGTTATCCTGTCGTCGATTTCAAGGTCACGGTCTATGACGGCAGCTACCACGAGGTCGATTCGAACGAACTGTCCTTCAAGCTCGCGGGGCGGCTTGCCTTTCGCAAATGCATGGAGCAGGCTAAGCCTGTGCTGTTGGAACCGGTCATGCGGGTCGAGATCGAGGCTCCGGAGGAGTTTGCCGGGGCATTGATGGGCGACCTGAACCAGCGTCGCGGCCGGGTGCAGGGCATGGAGAGCAACAATGCCAGCACAACCATTCGCGCCGAGGTTCCCATGGCTGAGATGCTGACCTACGGACAGAGCCTGACGGCGATGACGCAGGGCAGGGGCAGCTTCCACATGGAGATGGACCACTACGACGTCGTACCGCAGCTATTGGCGGACAAGATCATTGCGAACGCCAGGAAGCCGATGGAGGAGGACGAGGAGTAGAGGCATCCAAACGGGCCAAGTGCCCCGATGGTCGCAGCCTGAGAAAAGCGAAGAATCTCAACGATGTTGATTTGATCAACTCGCCTCCATCGTTGAGATTCTTCCTTTGGTTTCATTCAGGACGGGCTCTCGTTGGTCGTCAGAATGACGACGTCCAAACTTGAGCAGCTAAGCACGACCATCCCGAAGGAATTTTGGCAACCTTCGGCCGATTCAGTAATCTAAAAGCCTGAGCCAAAAGATTGAATTCAGAAAAGTTGAATCGTAAATGAATGTACGGAGGCTGATTGTGCCGGCGCTGTCGGGCTGGATGGGAACAGCCTGTGCTTTGGCGCAGAGCAATCCGAACAACTCGGCGATCGACCCGTATTACGGAAGCGTTCAGGCTGTGGCGGTGACGCCGGACGTGAAGCAGCTTTCGATCGACGACGCGATGCAGATGGGAATCCAGAACAATCTTGCGCTTACCGAGGCGCGCGAGAAACAGAAAACCGCGCAGGCGCAGGCTTCGCAAACGCTGAATTTGCTGCTGCCGAATCTGGATGTGAAGGGCTCGACCGGCATTCAACAGTTCAACCTGCAGGCGCAGGGCTTTCGACCAGGTCTGCTTTCGTCCTTTGCGTCTCTGATTCCTGCGTCCGAAGCGGCGAGCTTTCCGTTCATCGTGAAGGTCGATCTGACTCAGGGGCAGGCGAACCTGTCCCAGACGCTCTTCAACTGGGCAGGATGGGATCTGTATCGTGCGATGAAGACCGGGGCCAAAGCAGCGTATTATGACGCGCAATCGACGCGCGGGCTGGTGGTGCTGAATGTGGGTACGATCTACCTTCAGGCGATTGCCGATGGCGCGCAACTGGACTATGCCCGGTCGCTGCTGAAGACCGATGAAACACTGCTGAGTCAGGCCATCGCAGAACATCAGGCGGGCACGGCTGCGAATCTGGATGAGCTGCGGGCGCGGGTGGAATACCAGACGCAGCAGCAGGCGGTGATCAACGCTGAAAATACGCTGGAAAAGGACGAAATCACGCTGAAGCGGCAGATCGGGATGGACCCGGCGCAGAAGATTCAGCTGACCGATGCAGCGCCGTATGCCGATCTTTCCGCAATGACCATCGAAAATGCGAAGCGCGAAGCGTATGCCAACCGGCAGGACTATCAGGCGCTTCTGCAGAATCTTAAGATGGCGGCGCTGGAGCGCAAGGCGGCGACTCATGAGCGCTTTCCAACGGTGAACTTCAACGGAAATTACGGCGTTGAGGGAATTACCGGCGGGCCCTTTCATGGCGTTTTTCAGGCGGCCGGCAGTATCGAAGTTCCGATTTTTCAGGAAGCAAAGTTTCGCGGCGATCACGATGTAGCCGACGCGCAGCTGGAGAATTACCGGTCACAGATGGCTGATCTGAGGAACAAGATTGACCAGCAACTGCGCGACAGCCTGTTTGACCTGCAAACGGCGGCCGACCTGGTGCGGGTGGCGCGCAGCAACGTAGATCTGTCGACGACGGAGCTGGAACAGACCACGGACCGTTTTCAGGCGGGAGTCGATGACAACCTGCCGGTGGTGCAGGCGCAATCCACCCTGGCGCAGGCTCAGGCGCAGTTGGTGAACAGCGTACGGCAGTTCAACCAGGCAAAACTGGGGCTGGCGCGCAACCTGGGGATCGTCGATACGCAGTATAAAACCAACCTGCAGGGTGGGGCACCGCCGGAGATCAAAAGCAAGACTCCGGACCAGCCGCAGGGGGGAAGGTAACATTTTTTCTGGTTACCAGACGAATCTGTTAAACTATAGTGGCGTTAGAACTGAACGGGCAAGAGCAGTCCTCGCCCAGCAGCAAGAACTTGCCAGTAGTGGCTCCGATTTGTTCCAGCGCAATTCAAAAAGGAAACAGCATCACATGGAACAAGGAACAGTGAAGTGGTTTAACGACGCAAAGGGCTTCGGTTTCATCTCCCGCCAGAATGGTGAAGATGTCTTCGTGCACTACTCTGCCATTAACTCAAATGGCTTCAAGAGTCTGCAAGAAGGTCAGGCCGTCCAGTTCAACGTCGTTAAGGGGCCGAAGGGCTGGCAGGCAGCGGACGTTCAGCCGCTCTAAGACGCAGACCAGTACAGTTTGACCATGAAAGGCGGGCTTTTCAGCCTGCCTTTTGTGTTTTTTGACGCAGAAATGAATAAACGGTTAGCGGCGCATGATTTTTTCCAGCGCATCGCAGGCTGTTTTCAGGCCGTCTTCTTTGGCCATTTCGCGTTGAACGTCAAGGGCGCGTTCGGCGTAACGCGGATTGCTTAAAAGTCCTGTAATCATTCTGGTGGCACGCTCGGCCGTGTAGTTCTTGCGCTGAACTACTTTAGCCACGCCCAGGCGCCGGACGCGCCGCGCATTGTCGGGCTGGTCATGGCTGTAGGGCATGACGATCATCGGCCTTCCTGCCCGGAGCGCCTGCGCCGTTGTTCCAACGCCGCCCTGATGGACAATGACCGAGGCGCGCGGAAAGAGCTTGGAATAGGGCGCGTATTTTGCAATGCAGATATTTCCTGAAACAGGCGCGCGGGGCAGGTTCTCCGGGTCATTGCCGACCAATAGGACGGCGCGAAGATTCAGCATGCGGGCGGCCTCGGCGCTTTGCTCGTAGAAATCGCCTGCGTTAAGCACGGCGGCCGAGCCGAGGGTAAAGACTACCGGCGGCGGCCCTGCGGCGAGAAACCGCTGCAGTTCCGGAGACAGATCGGTATGACCGGCATCGCCGTCATAGAAGACGAAGCCTGAGATGAGGGTGTTCGCAGGCCAATCAGGCTGCGGCTCGCCCAGCATATGGGAAAACAACGCCAGCACAAGCTGCTCGGAGTGTTTGGCGTCGAAGATCGGGTCTTCACCGCGGTCGAGGCCTAATTCGCGGCGCAGTTCGTAGACCGGCTCGGGCCAGCGGCGGGTTACGTATCGGGCGAAGCGGCTTACAACGTGTCCGATTTTCGGGACAACAATTTGTGCGCGCGCCAGAGTCGGGTATGGCGGCAGGACCGGCGGGTCGTATGCCGAGAAAAACGAAAACGGTGCGAGAACATAGGACGCCCAGGGGATGCCGGTTTTTTCGGCGACGATCGGCCCGGCGTAGGCCAGCTCTCCGGTCATGAGCAGGTCAGCCCCGCCTTCTGCTTCTACCGCGACGAGCAGGTCTTCGTAACTCCCGCGCAGCGCGGGAAAGAGAAATTCGCGCAGACCGTATTCTGTCCCTTTTTTCTTGTCGTAAATCAGCGCTACGAGCCGCTTGTCGGTCTGGTCCTGGTCCGGACGGACGGAAAAGAAGCTGATCCCGAGAGGCTCAATCTTCGCGCGGAACATTTCCGGCACTGCCAGGGCGGGGCGATGGCCGCGCCTTTTCAATTCCAAAGCGAGGGCAATCAGCGGATTTACGTCGCCGAAGGTACCGAAGGTCGAAAGAACGATACGCACTTCTTAGAATTGTGCCTCAAAGATGTGAAACCTGTGTTCAAGCTCCCACTGCTGCTGCGCTTTTTCGCTGGATTGAATCAGGGTTGCACAGGCTCCGGTGGGAGTGTCGCGTCCGAGCTGTCCACGGCATTGCGGTACGGGCTGGTCGAGCTTCTCCGGAGTCGATGACTGCCAGAGGCTGGCTCCGGGAATGAAGCTGTGCTCGATGCCGGTGCGCGCCATCAGCTTGAAGTCATGATACGTGAGTGGATATGTAACGGCGGCGCGCACATATTCGTGTGTCAGGTCGATGCGCGAGACGCCTTCGTCGTCGGTGGAGAGCGCAACGGGGACGCCGTATTTTCGGTAGAGCATGAAGGGATGGCTGTCGCCCTTGATGTTGAGGATGACGTCGTTGCTGGTGAGGTTGATTTCCACCATGACGTGCTTTGCGGCCATCTCCTTCAGCAGTTCGTATGGCTTGTCTTCATACATCAGGTCGACGCCGTGTCCGATGCGCTCGGCATGGCCTTGTTCGACTGCGGAGCGAATGTGGAAGGTAAGGCCTTCGGGCGGGACCATGCCCGGCTCCAGCTCGCCCGCATGCAGGGAGATATGGACCTTAGGGTAGAATCCATGCAGCGCATCGATCATCTGCATGTGCATCCTATAGTCAGCCATGCAGACCTCACAGTCCTCGGGCTGGACAAGATTGATGCCGACGACGCGCGGATCGACCGAGGCGACCTCAAAGCCGAGAAGGATCTGGGCGAAGACGGTTTCTTTGGGCAGGCCGCGCAGCACCTGATAAATGAAGCGTACTTCGACATTGCATGGAGGCGTCGCATTCAGCTGGCCGCAGTGTTCCCGCTCGCGGCGTTCAGACTCTATGTGGTCGAAGTAGGCGCTGACTGCCGGAACGGAGTCGCGGAAGCCCTGGGACAGGAGCAGTGCGCGGTACTGGACAAAATCTGGATGGAAGCCGACTTTTGACGCGAGAGCAGCAGCGGGCTTGAAGTCGGGAGTCTCCATCAGCTCGAGATATTGCTCGTTCTGCGCGGCGGCCCGGGCAGCCACTTCATCTACCCACTCGCCGACATGGCTCTTATTGGTTCCCCCGAATTTGTCGAAGGTATCGAAAAAATGATCGTGCCCGGAATCGCCTGTTTGCGGAACGAAAGTGCGCATGGAAAAGGAATCGATCAACTCGTCATAGAGTTTCTGGTTTTGAGGAACGCTGGCTGCGGGGACATCGCCCGGCTTGCATGCAGGCGCGCCTTGCGAGGAAGAGGTTTCGGCTGGCTTGGCAAAGGCGAGAGCGACCGGATTGACGCAGAGGCCGTCTTCTCCCGCCGCGCGGATGAAGGACTCGGCGTAGACTGCTCCGGAGAGGTGGATGTGCAGGTCAGCCCCCTTCGGCATCTGGTAGAAGAAGGCACGGAGAGCGGCCGGGCCTTCTTTGCGTGCTTCTTCAAAGGCGCGCGCAGTACGCGCTTCCGCGTTGACCTCGCGCACAGGTTGTGCTGCCTGCGCGCAGATGAGCCGTAACGGCAGAAAAGAAATGAAGAATACCAGCAGAGGAAACACAAACAGCTGACGGTAGTGGGCGCGAGACATTACGATAGTCCTCTTGGGTGCGAAGAATGCAAAACCAGCGTGGCACAAGTGTATGGTATCGGTTTGCCCTGGCGACAACGATCTTTCTGGTTGCGGTCGCAATCAATCCGGCCCGAGCGCAGCAATGGCTTCAGCCCATTCCGCAGTTTCCTCTGGCATCGAGCGATCTCACTATCCGGCAGCACGCGGAGATGCTCAAGCCCTTTACCGTGGCCGGTGAGTGCGGCACCTTTGTCGGTCAGCAGGACGGCAGCTTTGAGGCATGGATCTTTCCAGTCAAACTGCTCAGCCATTTTCATATCGAGGCAGAGCTGGAGCACTACCACGTTCCCATCGACGTGAATGAGCAGGCGGCGGAGATTGAAGTCGCGCCCGATCACACCACGATTACCTATTCACATGCCGCCTTCACGGTGCGCGAAATTCTGTTCGCGACGCAATGCGATGCGAATGGCGCCGGAGTGATAGCGCTGTTTCATGTCGATTCGGTGCGTCCGATAAAGCTGACATTTTCGTTTACTCCCGAAATAAAGCGCATGTGGCCGGCGCCAAACTACAACACGCCGTCGGCGGAATGGGTGAAGCAGGGCGATAGCGGATACTACATACTCCACACGGACTCCGATGACCTTGCCGGCGCTGTTGGCATGCCGGGCACGCAGCCGGGGATCATGGCTCCGTATCAGGAGCGCCCGAAATTCTGGCCCACACAGCTGATTCTGAGCTTCGATCCGAAGCGCGACGCAGACCTGTACTTTCCGTTGTTGCTGGCCGTAAGGAACAACGCCGACAGCGCCAAGCCGGCGGCCCTTGCCGCGCAGCTGGCAAGGTTGAATGAGAATGCGGCGCAGCTTTATGCGAAGACGGCTGACTACTATGCGCACTTCTTCGACAAGCGGCTTGTGGCCGATACCCCGGATCGGCACTTCAATCAGGCTATGCAGTGGGCGGAGCTTTCGATCGACCAGTTGCGTGTGCGTCATGGTGACGAAGTCGGTCTGGTTGCCGGCTTCTACTCTTCCGGCGATTCCAACCGGCCCGGCTTTGGCTGGTTCTTCGGGCGCGACACGCTCTATACCCTTTTCGCGGTCAACGGCTATGGAGACTTTGCGCTCACACGAGAAGCTCTAGAGTTCCTCATCAAGCGGCAGCGCGATGACGGCAAGATCATGCACGAATATTCGCAGACTGCGGAACTGGTTGACTGGGCGAAGCTTCCCTACGAATACGCTGCGGCGGATTCGACACCGCTTTTTCTGATGGCAATGGAGGATTACGTCAACTCCAGCGGCGACAAGCAATTTCTGGAGCAGCACTGGGCCGCTGTCGAGAAGGCCTGGCAGTTCGAGCGCACGCACGATTCAGACGGCGACGGCATCTACGACAACTCGCAGGGAACAGGCTGGGTGGAGAGCTGGCCATCGGGCATGCCGCATCAGGAGATTTATCTGGCTGCACTTGATGAACAGGCCAGCGGCGCGTTTGCGCGTCTTGCACGCATTATGAATAAGGCTGACGAAGCCGGCGCAGCAGAGGCGCGCGCGCAAAGGGTCGCGAGCACAATTGAGAAGGAATATGCGGGACCAATGTATGCCTTCAGCCGCAATGCCAATGGCTCGCTGGACAAGACGGCTACGATCTTTCCGTCGATCGCATGGTGGGACGGGCATTACTCGCTGAAGCAACCGGGAGAGATGTTCCGGCGCTGGGCGTCGGATGAGTTTTCGACAGATTGGGGGCTGCGCGATGTGAGCGATCATGAAGCCTTCTATGATCCGATCAGCTATCATCAGGGCTCAGTGTGGCCGCTCTTTACCGGATGGGCCTCGATTGCGGAATACCGCACAGGCCGCTCGCTCTCAGCTTATGCCCACCTGATGCAGAATGCCGGGCTAACCTGGGCGCAAGATCTTGGAGCTGTGACGGAGCTGCTTTCCGGCGCATATTTCTCGCCTTTTGGGCGAAGCACTACTCACCAGCTGTGGTCGTCGGCGATGGTGCTGACGCCTGCGATCCGCGGATTGTTCGGCATTACGACCGACGCTCTGCATAACAGTATTTCTGTCGACCCTCATTTGCCTGCTGAGTGGGACCACGCTACATTGCGGCATGTTCCTGTGGGCGGACAGTTGATTGATCTTTCATTCCGGCGCGATGGCGGGATTCTTCTTGTCCGCGCAACTGGAGGCGATGTGAAGCTGTCGGCATCTCATGAAGGCGTGATGAAGGATGGCGCGCTACATATTCTGTTGCCTGGCGTGGAGGTCGGTATTCCGCACGAGCTGCCGCTGCCGGGCTCGCGCACCGCACAGTTGAAGGTTTTAAGCCAAAGCACAGATGGAAATTCGCTCGTGCTGGAAATTGAAGCGCAGGGCGGCAGGGCCTGCGATTTACCACTGCGCGTGAATGGGGTGCATTCTGCAATTCACGCCGATGGCGCAACGGTTGTGCAGGCTACTGCACGCGATTCAAGCCTGGGCAGCCTGCATGTTGTCTTTCCTTTCGGTGGAGGCTATCAGGTGCAGACTGTCCGAGTGACATGGTGAGTATTTGCTATACTAGGTGAGGTTGTTTGATGTCAGGTTGTTGCCTGCGAAGCCGCTCAGGCTTTGGCCTACCTTCTTCTCAGACATCCCAATGCGCCGCCCGCAGATGCAGGAATGGCGTCCTTGGAATTCCCAAGGCCAGATAGCTCAGTGGTAGAGCGCGGCCCTGAAAAGGCCGGCGTCGGCGGTTCGATCCCGTCTCT
>Ga0335072_10001994_pt1 | contig 32212 bp, 36 predicted proteins | sample Lox_Sample_21_FD_206725 | JGI IMG/M metagenome (GOLD analysis project Ga0335072, IMG submission 206725) | Soil microbial communities from Loxahatchee National Wildlife Refuge, Florida, United States - Lox_Sample_2.1 | ecosystem: Environmental > Terrestrial > Soil > Wetlands | place: USA...
CGCTTTTTTCCGCCCGCCCCTGTCCTCTAGAAACGGAATCGCGACCTCAACCCCTCCTCCGCCGCTTCCGAGGCCTGGCGCCTGGCCGATAGTCACTATCTTCGTGCTGCCCGACACCGGAGACGTTGTCCAACGCCGCCAGCTCATTTTCATCCTCACTGTCATCGATCACGATCGGTATGAGTGAATGGCCGGTCCTACCGCGTTGTGCCCCCTTCCGTGGGGCCCGACGTGAGCTCGGGGCGATTTCGGCATTTTCATTGCGCGGCGTTTGTAATACTCGCCCACATTCTGCCCTAAGCTCCTGGCCGCTATCTCCAGACCTGAGACTCAAAAGTACGGTGGCGATGGCGCACTGGCAACAAGAGTAATTGTAGGGCAGTCGCTCAGAATAGGCAGCATCGCCGTCCGAATCCTCGTCTTCGAAGAGCTGGTCCGGATCCATATAGCGGACGAAGTAACCCCTTTGCATCCAGCCGCACTCGCAGGATTTTGCGTGCCAAGTGGTCGGGTTCGAGACTTGAAGGTAGCACTGGGGTCGCGGTTGCTGGTACTCAGAAGGAGGATTAACAAATTGCAGACCTGGGATGGGCTGGGTGAAGAGGTCGCTCTGCATCCGACGTCAGTATTAGGACCAATGATGTAGCGGCCAGAAGCCGAAAACTTTACCTGTATGTCGTCAAGCGCTGCTTCGGGAGTCGGGCAAGAGCTTTTATAACCCGCCATGACGGCCTCAAGCTTTGTGTGGGTTCTACCCAAGACTCTCAGGCTCTCCCGAGTTAATCGCAGTGGACCATAGATACCCAGTATCTGGAGCTCTTCGCACCAACTGAGCGCATTGATGGTAGACTTTGGAAAATTCAAAGGAACATTTGTGTAGGAGACGTCCAGCAGCAGTGCAGTGAGAGTCGACGTACACTGAGCCACCAAAGTCGCGAAAAACGAACCTCCAATCAGATCATAGGACCCGTTCTCGCTCACGGAGAGTCGTTCAAGGTGTGGGCAGTCCAAGGTCTTAAGCGCGCGGAGATCGCATCCGCCAACTAGCTTCAGCGAGCGTAACTTGGGGAACTTGCAGGTCACCGGCTCCGAGAAATTCCCGCCTGCGACGATCAAGGCACACAAGCCGCTAGAGATTCGAGCAAAGAAGTTCGCGCTCCCGTTCTTGAAATCTAAGCTTCCTGTGATTACACAACGCTGAACACTTGTGGTTTGACCTGCGAAGATCTCCAGAAACTGTGGTGGTGCACATCCACAGAGTTTCAGCCACATCAGTTTTGGGAACCGCGCCAAGTTGATACGGGGAATGACGCGTTGGAGAGGACCAAATGAGGGCCAGACGGCCACCACTTTCAGGTGCGACAATGACCGCATTCGAGGGACCATGATTTTACCATCGAGGTTGTCGGGCAGGGCAGTTAAAGTCAAGGACTCCACGTTACGGCATATCGGAGAAGATCGGAGGAGCCGAAAGGCACTTTCATGGTCGACGGCGATGCTAAGTGTTCGCGTTAGAAGATTGCGACAACATCAAGGCACAAGCAGCTAACCTCAACTCTTTTAGCCCGCGGGCGTGTTTTAGTACGGCCACTGCAAAATCGATCCTTGCTTTAGAGAGTTCGCAGTCCTCGACGGCGGTGTGCCTGACTGTCTCGACGGAGTCCGAGTCGATGCCGGCCAGCGAGAACCTGCGGACGGTGGCTGCAGTGGCTGGGTTCGCCAAAAGCTGTACAGCATGCATTCGAGCGCCTTCTTCCCGTCGCTGCAGTTCAAATCTCTTTTGCCCGTACAGACGGAATGCGCGTACTTCGGTCATGGCCGGGAACCACACCGACCTGTCAATGATGGCCGAGGCCACAACTGCGAGATAGCGACAGACCAGCCGTACCTGGTGTAGGTGAAATATGTGCAGCTGAGAATCGGGGTCAGTGTTTTTGGATAGCAAAAGGTCGGGACAATCCTATCACAAACCTTTGCAAGAACGTGCTCCCATACTTCGTAGGGTAATTTTTGGGGGCTATTCATGGTCATGGCGAGCTTTACCTTATAGCGCAGGCCTTCTAGCTCATTTGCTTGGAGAAACGGAAGGATGGGCGACGGGAAGACGCTGCCCTTTTATAAGGCTTCTCAGTGCTGTGACAGATCGCGAACCCGTACCCCGGTTCGCTGTGACACCCTCCATCCTATACGTCCAGGCTTCCACAGCGGCCCTCGACCAACCAAACCAGACACTGTGTTAGTGCCATGAGCACCCAACACAGCGTGACCGCCCAGTTTTTGCAGCCGATCCCAACCCTCACTTTTGATGCAAGAGGAACCAGGCGCTGCTGAGTCTGCACCAATCATTGTGCAGGCCACCTATACCACTCCCCATTGAAAGTTTTCCAAGCCTCCTACTCCCTGTATCCAAGAAAGGGGCATGAAGATTCTCAGCCCGCGATGACTGTGTCATGCCCACCCACCCTCACTCACATAGACACAGACACAGACAGACACAGACAGACACGCGCTCAACTCCCGCTCTCTCTGTCTGGCTGTCTGTCTCTGCACCCCATTTCAGTTCTCAGACTAATGGTGGCAGGTGGAGGAGACGCTGGTTGGCTGGAACAGCTCCAAATCAGCGCCACCAAGCCCACGGCCGGGATTGTGCATCACACCAGTCAGCAAGTGGATGGGCAGGTAGCTGCCTCGCTCTGTGACGCTGCGCCGCGTCCAGTCCAGGCCATCTCATGGCCGGGGTTGTGTATCACACCAGTCAGCAAGTGGATGGGCAGGTAGCTGCCTCACTTTGTGACGCTGCACCGCGTCAGCAAGTGGATGGGCAGGTAGCTGCCTCACTTTGTGACGTTGCACCACGTCCATCACCATCACCAACCAGGCGACGGAGTGCTGCTGTGTGCTCCATCCTGATGAGGATGTCTGCAGCGTTCCTAAGTTGCAGGTGTCAGTGCCGTTTGCTGCTGAAGTTCGTATGTCGCTTAGCAGTCTTGAGCACTATGGCCTAGTCTTTGACAGAGAGAGGCATTTTCGTCCGCATCGCCGTCGGTCCAAATCTCAGCGACGCACATGGCACGGTGCAGGAGAGAATCTGCGCCGATCACGTTCCAAGTTCCGTAGATGTGAATGCGACAGGGATCTCTGAAATTTGCCACCAACGTCGCCTCGCGCCTTCCTATATTCGTTACGGAGTATCACCGACAGCAGTCTCACTTTGACGTCAAGCTGCAGTAACCCCGGGTGGCGAAAATGTTCAAACGAGCACCTCGCCCCTCGTCGCTCCCGTCTCCGCCATAAAGCTGGCTGACCGCCGAGAGGGCACAGCCGGCCTGCGCTCACGAGGAGCTACTCATCCAAGTCAGACCCTTACCGCTACCGAATGAGGTGTCTATGGCGAGGGGTTGAGGTGCCATCACTTCTATTTTGTGAACGGGGTTTCTGGTGAAAGCCATCGTGGCATTCGTTACTACCAGGGCCCCAACGACGCTCAAGGCAAAGGTGACCTGATCAACTTTTAGCATGTGACCGGAGCAAAGCACGGACGAATAAAACATGAAATTCGTATGCGACCAGACTCCAATCACAAAGGTAAAAGTTACGGAAAAAGAACTCTCTTTCCGCAATTGATCATAGGACATGGAAAACGGGGGTATGCTCATCGGGGAACCTAGGCAGCTAGGCCGGTGGCGAAAAAGAGGGCTCAGCAACATCTTCCCTGTCTTGGCCGGCCAGACAGGTCAGGCTATGCATTGCTGAGGGTATTTGTTAGGACGATAATGGGAGGGTGGTGGTAATTTTGGGCGTGAGGGAAAGGGGAGGGGTGGCAGCTTTATAGACTTCCAGGTTGTGGAGCTAGTAAAAGTGGCACTTAAACCCCCCTCACCCTCGGTGGGAGAAAGGCGATGCGTTTGACCCGGAATGAGCACCACAGGAAACTAAAGGCGCCTATTCGTGATATTTTCTGATTGGCTTGTGAATGCTGACGTCTCAGATTTTTGCCGCCCTAAGGTGGGGTATTATCTTATGACAGTAAGTGCAGCTATCAATTTTTCCCGCCACAAATGACCAATTGCCCAACTACACCTGCTCGTTACGCCTGTATTTTGGTCCCGCGAACATCTAGCATCTCTATGTACGCCTGGCGCCTCTAGATATATATGCCACCTAGGTCTACGCCTGCTACCTAGGTCTACGCCTGCTACCTAGGTCTACGCCTGCTACCTAGGTCTACGCCTGCTACCTAGGTCTACGCCTGTCTACACCTGACATCTTGATATGCGCCTACCCCTTAGGTGAATATCTGCCACCTAGGTATGCGCACTTACTATCTAGGTGCACGCCTGCCACTTGGGTGAGCGCTTAGGTGAGCGCCTATTATCTAGGTGAGCTCCTACAGTATAGGTGCACGCCTGCCACTTAAGTGAGTGCTTGCCACCTAGGTGAACGCCTACCACCTAGGTGAGCGCCTACTATCTAGGTGAGCTCCTGCTTATCTAGGTACTTAGGTGAGCGCTTACCACCTGGGTGAACGCCTACCACCTAGGTGAGGGCCTGCTATCTCCTACTATCTAGGTGTGCGCCTGCCACCTAGATGTACTCCTGCCACCTAGATGAACGCCTGCCATCTAGGTGCGCGCCTGTCACCTAGCCCTCCTATCTAGGCGAACGCCTGCCTAAGTGTGCGATTGCCACCTAGGCGTGCGCCCTGCCGTCTGGGTATATGCCTTCTCAGCCTGTTACTTAGGTCTACGTCTTCTCGGCCTGTTGCCTAGGTCTAAGTCTGTTTACACCTGACATCTCGATATACGCCTGCCACCTAGATATGTGCCTTGAATGCAATTTTCTAAGATCATTAGTTGTTTGCTTTAGGATGCGGTTCCATATGTTACAAAGCTCTACAATTTGACATGTAATTTTGATGTATCTCAAAGCCCTATGACAGCTCGATTCGATCAATGACCTTAAAAAGGCCCTTTATGCACCTTGGCCGAGTGATTCATGTAGTGCATTTGGCTTTGGAGGACTAACCCATCACAGGTAGGGACTGGACAGATGATCGGTGCGTCATCTGTGGGCGTTTCGGAGTGAGGCTGAGGCAGACCACGAAGGCCGTAGTCATGGCGAGACGCCTGATTCAGGTGGACTCGGAGCACGTGGCGCCGGAGCGAGTCGATTCGCGCATACGGTCGCATACGGTCCTCCAGTGAAAGGCCCTCCTCGAAGAAACAAAAGGGGCACTGGTCCGCCGACGGCCGTGGCGACACCGGTGACGCGGGCGGTGAGGTCTTCCTGGTCTTTACGTCTTCGTCCTCTCGTTGCAGAATGGCATCATTGGCGGTCTTCTCTTTGTTCCAGTTGAATGGCTTTCCGCGACGGGACGGCTGACGCAACTTACAAAGCGCTGCCAGATCGCCGACAACCTGAATTCGTCGAGTAAGAGCGTTTTTCCCGTCGATTGACTCGGCATCAGGGCCGAAAAAGGCATCCGCGATCCGTGCTCGCTCCACAAAGGGGTATTCTGGTATAGGAGGATTCCATTCCTCGGTTATATCTGCTGAATCAATGTCCGGGCTCTTTCCTAGTAGCTGGTCGATTTGTTTATCGATCTCGGCACCAGGCATAGTATCGAAGTAGTCTTCTCTAAACTCGACCTTCCTTTCCCGCCGATGGATTGTCCGCACTCGGGTAAGCTCTTTAACAACGGCTTCGTGCTGTCGGTAGCGATCAGGATCGGCGTGCTTAGCCTTTTTGAGTGTACCGTAAAGAGCCCGCATCTCCTTTGTCAGAGCAAGTCTTTGTATTTGAAGATTGCGGATCTGGTCATGATTTCTTATATCCTCGAGTTGATTATCCGTCAGATCAGAAGGCGCCAGGTGATCTCGATGGCGGTTCATTTGTGCCGCGGCTCGGCAGAGATTCTCTTGTGAGGGTCGTAAGAGGACGACATTTTGAATGTCGCGACGGATGCAATTATCGTGATAGTACTTCTCGAATATGGCAGAACCCTGATGGCCTAGAATCCGGTTTCGCTCCCGTTCGGTGAAATGACCTGCGAGAGAAGATACTAGTCAGCCATAAGATGCGAGAGGTGAAGGAAGCAAATAGCGAATCTCTGAGCTTGAGACATGCGGGACAGTAGAGTGTATTGCAACTTACGATTGGCCTCATTCGCCACCCAGCGTCGGAAGCAATAATAGTGAATTGGGTAACGATACCCTGCGATTTCCCCTAACCGTTTCAGAGCCTCATTGGCTATAGGGTATAGCATAGGCCGGGTAGGATGGGTATGAACGCCAGAGACGGTCTGGACAGTGCTTCGGAAGATAGGCGTGCTCAACATACTCTTTTTAAACCGCAGGGGTAAGACATGCAGTCTGCCAGGCACTCTAAGCTTATGGAGAAGCTCTGGAGTAAGGCGGGCATTCTCGAAAGCGTCGTCGGTGAAAGCCAGAGAAGTGATATGCGCCATCGGACAATAGGCCAACTGATAATCTTCGTGCATCAGGAATTTGGTTCTGTAGAAGTCACTAATTAGCAAGATAGCCTATTTAGTGATAGTAAAAAGACAGAGGTTACCCGTCTGCACCCTCCGGTCTGCCCTTGAGATTTCGAAAGTCAACCTCTGCCATTAAAATATCCCGCTCCGGATTATCAGGATTTCGTAAAAGGAAGAGATCAATATCTCCGTAGCAGATAGTCCCTGGTCTGGTAGTCTGAACCTTCGAGTCGGACTCACCACCTACCAAAGTATCTCCATCGCTGTCGTCCACGTCCTGGGAGTCGTTCGACGACGAGCTACCGTCGGCAAGCAGCGTAGCTGGCCGACTGCCGGTGAAGGCAGAAAAGAGCATGAGCAGGCTCATTTGCACCCTCTGACGCTCGTTTGGGAAGGTAGACATGCCGTATTTCCAGTGCCATTGCAGCAGGATGCCTAGGTCTTCGGCGCTCAAGGTATCCTTTCGTCGTGCGCGGCGACTGACGTTGTGGTCTTCGTGCATCTGCCCGTTGATGTACTAATTGAAATGAGTCAGCCTTGAGCTTGTCATATGTTACCGGTCGTTAGATTAGGCAACCGTACCCGTCTCACTTGTTGGGTGGTAAAGGCGTCCATGGGCTGCCTGGCCAGGATACTGTAGGCCTGACACAACCATTTCCACAGCTGGCTGATAGTCTCGTGCGTCTTTTTCTTAGTTGTGCGGAGGATCCAGTCGATCCAGGTTTCGAATTCGGCAGGTCCGCTTTCTAGTAAGTGTCGATCAGGGTCGACACCGATATGCTCACAATATCTGACAGCATATAGTTAGTTATAGTTGGTACCACGAGGGTGACGGAGATCATCAAGAGTCACGTACCTGTCCCAAACACCCTTGGCCCACGCGACAATTTTGGTTGTACTAGGTTTATGGTTCGGTTGACGCCAACTAACGGCACGAAATTTCTCCCGTACCGTCAATGTTTCTTCGCGGGAAACGGGAATCGTCCAATGTGGGCGGGAAGAGACAGGCCGGGATGGCAGTGATGATGCGTCCATGGTTTGAGACGTGGATCCGGCTGAAAAGAGAGCAGACGCCCAAGCTTAGAGACGGAGGACGAGAAGGGAGGGAAGACCGAAAGCCAGATGGGAATAGCATCCTATATATACCGCCAGCCATGACCCGCAGAGTAGATCGAGAGAGATCCATTTTTGGGACAGAGCTTGAGGAGCCAAAAGTGGTCGCTCGGGGAGGGGAGGGAGGGGACGGGGGAGTGTCGAAAGCGTGACCCACGGTGCCGTGGAGGCTCAAAGAAACCTTGCACGCTTGGCGCCTAGGGCCTAGGGGGGGTTAAAGCGGCGGGTTAGGTGCGGTGGAAGGGGGCCCGATAATAGCTCCCAAAGTCGCCCTTTTCTGCCACCCATTTCACAGGTACATAGATTCATATGGTTTGAAAAAGGGTAAAACTTGGCTCATGACAGCGCTTGGCATGTTAATGGGTGGGTTCTTAGTGAGCATGTGCAAGACTGCTTCAATCCTTGTCGCTCTAGGTGAGTGCAATCGGTCTCCACCTCGGGCTCAGACAGTTCCATAACTGCAATAAGCTCAAAGATCATGATTTGAATTCCAAGGGTAATGCCGGTACTACGCTAGACTAGATTTGAACTATGAGGCAAAGTACTTTGAGGGGTGGAAAGTGGAGACTCGTCCCCACTGCCGAGAGAGCGGGAACTTGTCGATGCGCGCGCATAACGAACCAATGATGGTAATGAAGTGCCACGTTTGTAGCGCACAGGAGGTATAAAGCAAATATTCCCTCTCCTCGTAAACTTATCTTGTGGTAAATAACGCAATCGCTATGGACAACACCATCCATGAGCCCTATACCGCCGGGCAAGGGCCCGGGTCGGCAATACTCGGTAGTAGCACCACTCAAGACCTAACAAAGATTGTTAGTTTCATGCGTGAAGATCAAGACCACATTGTATTCAAGCGCTTCGAGAGACTCAATTTGTACAATCTCCTGTGCCTTCAGCATCGCCTGACCATGGTAGACAAGCAAATTGCCCTACATGAAGACAACCACAATGTGCATGCCCTGGCTAGGGTCTTGTCAACGTTAGAGCCTCTCATGAAGAGTTATAGTAAGCATTGACCAGATGCTCAGATTTCCTATCTTAACGGGGTCCTAGATGAGGCGTTGCTTTTGCATGATCGGTTGAGAAATCTTCCATGCACTACTCCACGTTTAGCGTCATTTCTAAAGGAACATTCTGAGCACAACCTCGTGGAACTCAAGCATGAGCTCGACCCGGAAGCTGGGTGGTCTGAAGTTGTGTCGCTTTCCTCGACGCCGAAAGGATGGATACATAGATTCATCGACAGACATTACCAGCTGCGAAGGCTCTTTCGCAAGGTACGCAGTCTTTGCCGCTTCCTGGGAGGTTTGCGTTGGGCGAGCGTGACTTGCGATCCGGCAAAAGAAAATGTGCTGATTCAAGCTTAGCCTGGAACAAGCGGCCGCCAGTCGAGCATTCTCCTCTACTCTGAGAATGCTGTCAGACGTACAGAGCAGACGCTCGTCAATCTATCCTTCTGCATCTTGGTCCTTGGCCCAATATTTGCATTGTCTTTTCTGACCAGTAAAGTTGGAAAGCTGTTTCTTGTCCTGGCATTTGTCCTACCTACAGCTGTCCTCGCTTCAGTACTATCAGACAATGCGCAGAAAAGTAGTCTCGCAGTTATGGCAGGGTAAGTCCCCACCCTATTCTTCCAAGACTGCAAGCTAAACCGATCAGATATACAGCAATCCTGGTGGTCTTCCTGAGCAACAATGTGGGCTCTGGCTAATTGCCAGCTTGAAGGTTTGAATTGGAGATAGTATCAGCGAACTTACCTAACTCTTGATTTCCTAGCCATTCACGCAAAATTGTTAGTTCCCGACAAGCCGTCATGTTGAAGTATATGCAGGGGAAAGGTCGTTTCCTCCGATCCTGGCGCCCATTATATCCCCCCACCCAATCAAAAATCCCAATTGCTTTTCTGTGGGGGGCTTGCAATATTGCACATTCAACGAATCCATCGATACCGGTCCAGTCCGTTGTTTCCAACCAGACAAATTCCACTTTTCGATTCGAAATCAACTGTGAAATCAAGAGCTTCCCATGCAGACCACCGGTCGATTGTAAACCCACTTGTTCCTGGCAAAATTCGCACCTCCTTAGGAGATACACGGACGAGTTTCATTGGAGATGACGTCTTTGCTGTCCCATGAATAGTCACAGTCCCTTCTCGTGTGACGGTTATCTGCTGCAAATATCGCACGTGTTGATAAGTCCCGACTAAATCTTCTACATTGTCCGAAAATGTGGAAAGCCTCAGGTCCTGGCGTTCAAAAGATTGGACACGTTCCGAGCAGATATGACCTTCCTCAATGGCCCTGCTGACGATATCAACCCGCGGGGAAAGTCGGAAGGCCTCTTGGATGATATAACGTGCGATATGGTCCGTAACGTCGAGTGGACCCGAAGAATTTCCGAGGACAACAACCACAGCTCGATCTTTCAGCAAGAAATACACGCTACTGCTAAACCCATCGATGGAACCGGCCTTGTAGTATGCGTTGCAGTGGGATTTATCGCGGCGTTTACCCAAGGTATATGGGGAGAAGTCTCTCGGCAGTAAAATGCTGTTCAGCGATTCTGAACTCGCTATTTCGGACTCCAAGGCGCTGAGCAAACCTCCGAGCGTGGACCATTCCCCATCGCGAAGTTTGCAGTATGGATGAAAGAAGTCAGCTATTTCCTCCCTTTCGAATTCGCAGTGGCGTTCACCCTCAGCACCCTTTAAAAATGCGCAGTTAAGTTTACCTATGTCTTGCGTGGAGCTGCGAGCCCCAAGAGCCGCGACTTCGACAACATCGGACAAATACCTGTTTGGTGTGGCAGTTGTTTGGCTTTTATTGGCGGAGATTCGATAACCGGTCACGACGACGGCTCCTGCTGTACGAACGGCCAGCGATTGCTCATCCATGATAGTATGTGTCATATTAAGCGGTTCGAAAACGAGCTCATGCATCACCTCGTGAAGTTTCCGCCCTGTAACTTCCTCCAGAATCATCCCGGCAAAGATATGATTGGCGTTGCTATATTGCACCCATCCACGGTGGGGATACTTCTCCCTGAAGAAGTCTTCCGTAATCAAGGGAGCCACGGAGATAAACTCGTCTTCAGACATGATGAATGTTGAATCTGGTGCAAACAGGTATCTGTTCATCGGAGCAAACCCATTTTCGTGCACTAGGAGTTGTCGTATTTCTGGATTCCCCCATAGCCGGACTATAGTAGACTTCCCCTTCCTCTCGCGCATCTCGTTGAAAATGTCGCAGGCCGTTGTCTGCCAGGAAATGCCAAGCTGTTTGTATTTTTCATGAGACAATAACCTTTCAAACGCGACATTGATGAGAATTTTCGTGTAAGAGCCAACGGCATAGATGTATTCGATAGGGGGTTCGACTTCGTTGGTTGGAGGATTCAGGGAGACGTGGTCGAGTGGTAGGACTTGGAGTGTGGAAGGTGCTTGGAGTGTTGCGGAGGCTTGTGAGGTGGAAACTGTTTGTGATGAAGGCGCCTCCGAAGGAGGTTGAGGTATAGGATAGCGAAGCGTTGTCGTTTGGGGCGGTTGACCAAGCTCCTCGAAATGTATCGATACCTGAGGGGTATGGGAGAATGCTAGTAGACGGTTCAGCTGCTCGAGATGTTGAGGGGACTTCAAGTCGAAGGGGCTTCCCGCAGCAGGCGAAGCGTTACGGGATCGGTGCATTTTCTTAAGGAGACGCATTTAGACGTTGAAATGATGGGCTTTGCCGAAGATACATCTGGGACAATCATTTTTGGGCAGGGCGCGACGGAAGGTGAGCAGTGCCGATATAGTTTGTAAGCGTACACAGTGCCGAGCTCCATACAACCAGCGAACAAATACTTACACTCAGCTCATCAATGATGAAATAACCACCTCTTATGATCATATTCGGGCGAAAGCTTTGCGAATTTCTTGAAATGTGAGTCCAGACTTTGCTACCCTAGTCCGTCGTTTCATTGATAGTACTTACTAACGTTCCCAGCCAGCTGTCAAGGGGCGCGAGTCCTGAACACCTCCCCATCGAAATTTGCTCTTCGGAAGCTTGAAGTGGACTTACTTGCGCCTTAGCGGCAGCTTGCATTTCCGTCTATTGACCAGTCTTCAGCGGCCTCCTCGACCTTAACGCCTCCAAAATATACCTGTGCAATGCGTTCTGAGACAGGCGTGCAGGCAGAAACAACACCTCTCGGCAAGAATGATGCAAGCTTTCAGGCCATCAGCATATTATCGTCGTTCCGAGCCCCTGGGAAATGACCAAGACGTATAGATTGCTCCTTGAAACCCGCGAGATGGCGAATTCTCCCCCACCCACGAAAGGCCAAACAAGGAGGTATGATGGACACGCCAGCGGAATCGAGAAGGAGTATATACCCTTTCACGACATCCTTGATATCGGAGACATTATGGGACCAATAATATTCTGCAAAGCCGAAGCGGCCGGTAGAGAATAGCACTTGCTCCTCTAAGGAGACTGCCCTGTTTCCAGCGCACGAGGACATCTCGGTGTACGCATACCCAGTTGCACCACCACTGACCACGGCTTGCGCACAACCCTCTCTCCTCCTATCCTTGTGTTCAATCGAAGCGACTGAGCAACTTTGCGAGAAAGAAACGCGGACCCAATTGATACTCACCACTTTATGAACCACTTTGGTTGCGGTTTACCGATGTCAAGGTAGAGACTGATGGCGAATTGAACATCTAAAGAAGTGAGCAGCGGACCAGCTTCCACTGACGGGTCAGTCAGTCGAATGCTTAGAGCATGGGGGTTAAGGACAGTAAGAACTTGAGCAGGCTTCCTTGTACAGCAGGCCCAGATAGCACGGCTATCTCATGTTTCGGTGTCAGTAAGTTGAGGGCCTCTCCACTTATCATGGTCATATCCGGAGCTTCGTCTTCTCTTACATTAGGGCTGTTTGCTTCAATAGCTTCTTCCCATCAGTTGTCTTGCCTGCCAAAACGATCCTGGACGCAACACACTTATTAGCTGTCGTATTGCCTTCCTTTCCAATGAGTCCAAGTTTGGCATAATCCAAAAAGTTCGACCTTTGTGGTATCTCCAAATATCCGGTTTCTCAACGCACGAGCTTCATTTTACCTTGTGTTCCTTTCTATGCCGAGCTCAACCAGAATCTCGATAGCGGAAGAGCCACACCGCGCTGTCGTGCGGACAGCTATGAGCTCTGCAATCAAAGGGAGTCACTGAGATTATCTGAGCAGCAAACCGAGAAGGGTAAGGAGATCTAGGATGTTGGCCGGCGATCAATGTGAGTCTCTGTGGGCATCCGAGCAGCAAACTGAGAAGGGTAAGGAGATCTAGGATGTTGGGCTGTATGGTGGACCGTGGCAGCATCATCGTGGGATCGGGATCGGGAAAGGGTCGCTCAGCACTGATGCTGTCTGCGCAGGGACTTTGACGCGGACTATCCAGAGATGACTTAGCCCGGACAGACTATCGACATTGAAGATACTCACATTGCAAGGCTATCCAGTTCTCGAGCTCTGAACCAAATCGCGAGTACCGTGCTGCTAGAGGTGGCCCGGAGCCTGCATCGGGGCGACACCGAATACCAAGGAGGCTTGACATGAGGCTGCTTTCTCGCTCCAGTTTGGATGCTGAGATTTGTCCCTTTGCATTTTTTGTTGTCCTAAGACATCACAAAGTTTCGGATGCAGCTCATTGTTGATAACAATTGCTGTTTCGGCGTGGGAAAGTTCTCGGCTCAATGCGCGGTTGAATTGCAAAATCAGCTCACAGCGCCGAATGGGCCATCGCCCCCCATCTTGCCAATCTCCTCGTCCTCTACCACATACAGTTCCCCGCCTCGCCCTCCATCAAGCGCCAGCACTACCATCACTGAGTATATAATCATGTCGGGCTCATCGGGTCGCGGCCATCAGCCTTCGATGCATGGCCGCAAAGATAAGACCGATATGGACCCTACGGTGGATTGGAAAACTCGCAACAAAAAGCCGCCTGAAGATAAAATGACCGCGAAGGATGCATTGCCTGCGCCTAAGGAAAAGGGAAAGGTCGAGAGGACTAAATCAACCGATAAAAAATCTGTAAGTTGCTCCCTGAATTTACATCATCATTTAGTCACGCTAACATTCGAAGCCCTCCTGTGCGATATCTTAGGACGGAATGCTGTCAGTGGCTTGATGGTATACAACGAAGTGACTGAGAAATTGAGCTCAATGGCGCCTTTTGAGACACGCCACAAAGTCAGTGGGATGTGTAACATGCTCTCTATAACCAAACTGGTGATGGCTATAGAGATCTCGATATGACACAAATGAATACTATGCAACCTCGTCCTAAACACTACTTATACTACCGCAAGTCTGGCAACCTGGTTTCTCATCACACACATCCCATCCTAACACAAAAGCTAGCGTCCACGATGACCAAGACAGAGGCTGGCATAGCGGGTATCTCTTCTGGACATCTCATGAGACCCGTTCCCGGCATGAATTGAAGATGCTAAACTCTACCGCGAGTGCCTCGGAGCTGATATTCCTTCTGTCAGGCCTACACATATCAACAAGTTCTTTTTTTAGCGAATTTCAATCTCCTCCCCAAACCGTTAAACCCGATCCCACAACACTCGCTCGTTGTCAGGTTGCGAAAGGCCCGTACCGCGACCCAAAGCGGGTCGTTGTGACCGCGTGCTAATGCCCTGGCCGTACCTTTTTTGGTTGGACCCTATACAGCAATGGAAGCTTCACAAGAGAGTGTCGAAAGCGATTCCCTCTGCGCCTTTCCTTTCCCAACATCAGCTTCTCTATTACATCGCATATCAACGTTGATTGTGGTGTCTAGTGTCCTTTCACAGCGCTAGCTTGCGGTCTAATGCATATGCTGCTGTGTCAATCTCTCTTCTCGATCTAGCTATGGTCATAAACGTGGGAGGAGTCCTGCATCTAGCCGTTCTGACAGCTTGTGACATTCTCCGTTTCCCACCATGATGGATACGATGTCTGTTCTTCCTTCCAAAAATCACATTGACAGCTGACCACTGCGAACCAACAATCACCTGTGGGCCATTGCTGTGGAGCATATATCTCTTCCGGCGCATCGAATAGCTCATTATCCTACCTAGCGAAGCAACCAAGCGGAACGGCACATGGTCCACAGCCTTGACTGGAGCATTGCGGGCTGTCTCGGTCGGTACTATGCGTGGTCACCAAGCAAAAACGCTCCTTACCATTGCTTCTACGTCAATTCCTGGGTTGGGAAGCGCCAGCGACATCTGTCTTGATGTTCATGAGAATATGGAACGAGTCGCGATTACCAGGTGGGATTCTGCATTACCTCTTCCGCCGTCCGCGGTGAAGACTCTCCAATTCCTCTCACTTACTCAGACACATTCTTCTTCTACTAGTGAATCCAAGAACACGATCAACGTCTTGAGTACACATTTCCCATCTGAACTCCGAAATTCGCGGTGGTCTCTCAAATCATATTCTCCCCTGCGTGCCAAGTACGGCGCTCTCTGCATCCCTCTCCGTCAGCCCATTCCCCACAATCTGCGCCCACCGATCTACTAGATTCAGATATTCGATGTCAAAATCCTCTCCTCTAATCTCGCTCGCATTTCCCTAAAATGGTTCATACTTCCCGGATGGATCGTTGTGATGCCAGTCCGGGATCCGCCCTCCATACTTCCCTTTATACCAGCTACCACAGCCACTATCATTCCACGCCGTTCGCTTCATGGTTCCTGGATATAAGCGTTGCAAGCCTCTTTCACATTACTCTTGACTGTGACAGACTTGATGTCCTCGCCAGCCATCTTCAATGCCCATTTGAAAACATACTCAGACATGAAGCCAAATACTGAAAGTAGGGGTCCATTTGCAACGATGAAGTTCGGCCCGTACCCAACGAGAAAATAGTTCGGCATCTGTGGATAGCCGGACAAATAATCATCTGGGTTCCTGACCCAGAGGTCGGATAGCAAGATCCAATCTATGCCGCGCATGTTCCATGGCGGAACTCTGTAGTTGTGGAATCCGGTCGCCAGGACCAGGACGTCAATATATTGTTGCTCACTTGCGGATTTGGTAACAACGCCCATTTTGGTGATCTTGGTAATTGGGTCGTCGATGAGGGCCGCGTTGTCCGCTAGGAGAGCCTCAAGATAGGCATCTCCGGGCGTTAAGCGACGACACCAGGGCTGATAGGATGGGATCAGCTTTGACATCATGACTTTATCGTTGTGCAGCCGCTCACGCATGAGCTTTTCAATATTTGCGCGGAAGGCTTTCTTAACGTCTTGAAGACGAGGGTTTTGAAGATGCTGTTGCTGGTTCGTTCGAGCTTGATGCGGTACTCGAAGAGCTTGGCGGGATCTTTGAATGCTTCATTTCCTCATCTCTGTTGGAAGTTGACGGCATTAGGTGTGAATTGAGCCATGTAGTTCATGGAGATCCAGGTTGAGTTTTGAATGTAGTGCGTTATGGACTTGGTATCTGGTTGGAGAACGCCGAAGGCTTGTATGCCAGATGAGTCGTCGATGACGCCAATGCGCTTGTTCTTGCAGTCAAGTTCTGGGTCCCAAGCATCGGTGTGGACGATGGGGCCTTTGGAAGGTACCGAGGCCGGGTATGTCGGGCTTTAAAGGCGTGCTTTGTGTGCCTGCCGCAGCGAGCAGGATATCGTATTGGTCGTGGAGAAGCTTTGCCGCCATACTCCACTGAAATCCCTCAGCTCAGCCTTTGTTTGGGTACGTTGGGACTCACTTGTTAGATTCCACTTCCCGGCCTCGTTATCCCATGCGCAATCCTTGACCGCCGCCTTGAACTGGACAAATCTGTTCAGGTCGAACTTCTTCGCCGTCCCAATGACATATCGTCTGATCCCTTCACCCGAGGCCACAAAGCTTGTCTAGTCATGCTTCGGTATCCAAGATAAGGTGTATAGATGAATCGGTACGTCACATATCAACCCAGGATACCTGTTAGCCACCCCTGTATCTCCATAGGATTCCTGAATAGATAAGGTTCTCTTTCCCGGATGGTGGAGAGGAAGAGATATCCTACCTGCCGCTCGTATATCCTGAAATCTATGACATCCTCCAGCTTAAGGTCATGGCTTATCTTGTAGGCCAATGTCAACCCGGCAAACTCGGCGCCGTATACTTTTTTCTGACTGCATTAGTTTGGGTACCGTACATGTGGGAGAAGTGGCGTTTTGAATGTGCAACTTAGGCAAAAACATTTGCATTCCCATTTTCCTCATAGCATCTCATCTATCCCAAACTCCCGCTTCTTCCATGGAGAACGCCCAAATCCCCTCCACTACCTGTCCTCCTTGAGCCTTTCCTGCCCCAAACCTCGCCCATCCAGCCACTAAGCTGATAAATCCACCCACCTCCAACAAGCACTCCACTCACAACGTTCACCAGCCGGACTAACAGCGCTAGAAAGCTTCCTCTTCGCTCGCTAACAATCAGTAAAATTGGCTCAATGTCGTACTTGAAGAATATGCCAGGAACGTTTTGGGTGCTAACTTCGCGACTCTGGCTCGTGGCTGCGTATTGATTTGTGAACACACTGTGTCTGTCGACACCCATTTGGACGTTGGGGCTGTGGTGGACAACACCGTCTTTGTCGCGCTTGGGATTCGGAGTCATGTCGAGCGTCGGTGGTTGCGGGATTGTAGCTGGGTCGAGAGAACCGGAGCCGGTAGTGACTAGGCGGCGACGCGTGAAAATTGTCGGGACAATGGAGAGGTAGTATTGAAACTTGTGGAAGTGCTTATCAGTGGTGGCTGAAGTTTTGTCGAGAGGGTTCAGAAGCCCCGGGTAATGGGGCCCAAATGATAGTTCGGTTATGATGTGAGAGAAATTGAAATCTGGCAGAAGAGAAGGAATTAGTATGAGTGTCTTCACCTAGAGGCAGGAAGCTCCTCTCGACGTTGTAGAAAGGAAATTGGGGCCAACAGGTCTCAGAAGAGCAGACATGGGCACCTACTCGAATGATCCAAATGTTGCTGAAGTCCAAACTCCGTGTACCCATGCCCTCGCGCCGTAATGTGGAAATCACCCTGAACCTTGTTCCCTTCCAAACTCCCGAAAATGCGGCATGAATCTGGCTTCTCCCACATACTGAGTTTAGGCGTCTTCGCGAACTTCCTCCCACCTTCTCGCATATGTCCAAGCACATGTCCTACGCGCTGATCTTCTTCCTCAGCTGCCTGCCTCCGTTTGTCTTTTTCGTGTAGAGCCTTATATGCGCCACCTGCCCTTCGCCTCTTGTCCCCAAATTTGTCGGTCCATAACTGCCAGTTCGTGTCATCCTTTGTGAGCAAGTCACCTGCCAAGATGCGGTCCATAGCTGCGTCCTGAACATTTACGTGAAGATCGGAACATCGCATAGCAACGACCACATCGAGATTCAGCTGTAGTTCGTGACCGACTCCACGCTCTACGCTGAAGTGGTGCGTTTCCTCGCCTGACCACCATGTTCGCAGCTCGGTGATTGTGAGAAGGGTGCAGAAGACAAGGAGCGCAATTGTCCATTGACCACCTCGGGGTGAAGCAGAGGTGTAAGAAGGTTTTGTTTTCGCTGAGGCAGTAGTTAGCACGACGGAGGCTTGGGCACAACCAAGGAATTGCAAGTTTGGAGGCACAAAGGACGAAGAGGAAAGGGTCGCAAAACACGCGGCGGAGCATCTAGCAGGAGCCAACTTACGAAAAGCATCAAAAGTCTTCAGGTTTGAAAAGCCTCCCTTCGGGCCAAATGCATCCTCATCGAGGCCATGCTTCTCAAAGCCGCCATTCATGTGAGCCATTAAAGCTCTGTTAGAAAGGCCGTAGACATGCAGTCAGAACGCAGGAGGCTCCTGAAGTAGACAATACTCTCTGACAACAATGCGCCTAATTTCTTGAAGGCGTAGCCGAGTCAATGTTGTGGCAACGATCTTTGTTAGTTAAGGCCAGATTGAAAGTTCAAGGGTCTAGAATTCTGCGGCTACAAATTTAGGTATGTTCCGGCCCTGCAGCTAGATTCTGTAGGTTGTGCCTAGACGGATTGATCAGCTCCAACTGTGGAACCACTCATGTCAGATGTATGTGGTTTTCACGTGCCTAATCGTGCCGTCTTCATATACGGGATTGTGTTCAGTTACATCGGTTGAATTGAAAGGAAGGGTTATTTCCATAGCTCTCGTTAGTGCAATTGTTTGCTAATATATACGTGTTCATTGCTCTGATGCTTCGTGGTTCGCTACATAACGTACATACTGCAAATGGGGTATCTCCTATTGAATGCTTTCCGAAACTCCATGTACGTGCTTGGGTATACCTCGATCCACAAGTTTCACACTGATCCTCCCCTAGTAGTGTATATACCACAATGGTTAAGCAGGGAAAATCAAATAGCCACATTGGTAGCCTTGGTGCAAGTGCACTAGGCTGTTTGCGGCAGGGAACGCCCATGGTTATGCTGTTGAGCAATATCTGATGACGGCCCGTTGCTGAAAGTCTTACTCTGCCATGCTCGACCTGTTGTGCTATTGCTATTCTTCGATCGGTTCGAGCGAGAAGTCTGCACGCCTCTCGGCACCACAGACTGACCATCGCTTTCTCTCTTTCTTCGATCCGAAGCCCCCAGATGATCTCCTTTTGCTCTCCACATCGTCCAATCCGGCAGCCGCACGGAGTTTCGCGAGCTCTTCGGCTTCAATTCTTGCGGCTTCTTCCGCATCTGGAGTGTCTGGAATCGTCTCAAGAGAGCTTATTGATGGGGAGCGAGATCGAAAAGATGTAGGCGTGCTGGGCATACTGGATGCTGAGCTAAAGGAGTAGTGTGGGTATGGCTCATTGGTGTATCGCTGTGCGGCGAGGATTGGTGAACTGCTAGAGGACGCAAAGAATTGGGAGGACGCAGACGTGTACAGGCTGGGAGCGCTGGCGCTTGCATGTAGAGGGCTTGCTGCCCTTCGACGCGTACGAGGGAAGGTATTGTGCAATGAGAGGGAGGGAGAGGTCGGGTAGAGGTCAGCTTCTGAAGTGCTCGATAGGTGAGGTAGCGTCGGCGTAGATATATCGAGCTCAGCGTGTTCGGGAATATTTGGCTCGATATTCAAGCCACTCCAGGTGGGTATGACTGGGTATGAGTCGTCGACCGTAGCTCGCAATGGGCTTCTCCTCCGCCCTGAGTATGAGGAAGGTGAGGAAGGCCGACGAGGCGCCAGGGGTGGGATGATGCGGCCAGTAGCATCAACGCCTGGAGATGAATGAGCGCGTTGCATTGGGGGCGCGTATATAGAAAGTGTTGAGGATTGAGATCGCAGGTGCCCTCTTGAGGAGGGAGATTGTGTGCGCGGCCGAGACCGCGTTTGGACAGAAAGATAGCTGGCTGATGGCAGGGGGCTGGTAGCAGGAGAGACTGGTTGAGATGAAGTCTCAGCATCCATTTTTGTATTCGTCTCAAACAGTGTTGCCAGTTGCAGCTTCGGCTCCGGTGGTGGAGATGGAGGAAGCCTTATGTCCGCTGGTTGCATTATTGCAGTGGCGTCCATGTTAGCTGTGGAGGACGAGTTGGAAGGGCGGACAAGGCTGGATGTATGTCAGCATTAGGGTGACGCTGAGAAAAGGGTTGAGTCAGAGTGGCACGTCAGGGAGGACAGCTGAGAAGTATAGGCGCAGCATGCGAAGATAGAGCGCGCGTGTGGTGTGATGTGATGGGGTCAGGCAGTGTTTTGCATTCCGGTGTTTTCTCGCTTGCCTTTATCGCCGAAGTGTGTCACATGGACCAGCCATCTTCCCGCGACTCACGGACGCCTTCGATCCTAGTGCAGAGCTATCAGTCTTTGCTCTCGACCGCAATCGCTGTGGGCATGTCCTCGTGCACGTGCAAGCAGGAGTTTCCTAGAAAGACAATAAAGCCGTGAAAGAAGCTGTGGCTAGAGAGGGGTCATAGGGATTATCCTAGTCCATCCCGTCAGGGGGCCTCCGCGCCTCCTTTGGGCATGGCTCAATAAGACAGCCAAGTCAAATAGTGGAGACGGGGGGAATATATTATCCACAGCGAACACGAAGTGGCGTCTATGCAAGGCCCCCCCCCCTCTTCCCCTCCCCACGAAAGCTCGTTTTCATACTCCCTTTTGTCAAAGCTTTGGGAGAGACTCCACTGCCCACCGGACCAGCGGGCTCTTGTCCTACCAACCACCGGGTTGTTTTGAATGCGGAAGGGCGATCCCCGTTACTCCAAATTAGCCTGAATCACAGGGTAGGTATCAGCCTGTAAGCAGCACCACACGTGTAGCTATCGTATAAAATTTCCATGGGAGACATTGTACAGCAGTCCGGTCCTGGCAATGATATTCGCAACATCATGACTCTTTTTTTGGCAACATGATATGAGAAAAAGAATCGATATAGCGACCACCGATCAGAAAGTCTTACTAATACTGTACTTTTGCATGTTGTGGGAGAAGCATTACGAGCACTCCGCTTAAGAAGATTCAGAATATCCCCCCTTCCTACTATCAACATGAAATTCACGGAAGGTATGTGGAGAACACGAGAGGGAATCACTTTCGACTGGATGAACAATGTGGAACAAGTCCACCTTGGAAACGATCAGGTCGACCTTCTTTTGACCAAGACCCAACGACACAGGGGAGATACGCTCAATGTGGCGACCGTGTCTGCTACTGTGAGCTCACCAGTTGAAGGTATCATTGGCGTCAAGTTCACCCACTGGGCAGGAGAGGAAGACAAAGGCCCTCAATTTGACTTGCGCCAGGATAGGCCGAAAAGCACGATAGAGCATCAGTCACGGAAAAGGCTATCTTACACCAATGGGCCACTGACGCTCAACGTCAACACATCGCCAAATGAGCTCGCAATGTCATTTGAAGCTGTACCATCATCCTCGACCACCAAGCCAAAGAGACTGACGGGCCACTCATTTCGATCAATAGCACATCTAGCCGACTCCAACACTTCGAATTATAAGGCTAGTGACGGTCTATACAGCCAGCGTGACCACTATTTACTCCTCGGGCTCGACCTTTCGGTCAACGAGAAACTGTACGGCCTAGGAGAGCGATTTGGACCCTTTATCAAGAATGGACAGGCCGTTGATGTCTGGAATGAGGATGGTGGAACATCCTCTGAGCTGACATATAAGAATGTCCCCTTCTATATCAGCAGCCGAGGCTACGGCGTCTTCATCAACCATCCAGGCAAAGTAATGCTAGAACTTCAAAGCGAACGAACAACTCGTGTAAATATCACTATCAAAGGCGAAGAACTAGAATACATGATCATTGCCGGCCCCACACCAAAAGAAATCCTCTCTCGCTACACAGCCCTGACCGGCCGTCCCAGCCTCCCACCAGCATGGAGTTATGGTCTCTGGCTCACAACCTCCTTCACAACCTCGTACGACGAGCAAACCGTAACCTCCTTCCTCGACGGCCTCCATGAGCGCAAAATCCCCCTCACCGTCTTCCATTTTGACTCATTTTGGATGAAAGCTTTCCAATGGTGCGACTTCCAATTCGACTCCGACATGTTCCCCGACGCTGCCGGCTACATCCAACGGATCAAGGCCCGAGGCCTCAAGACTTGCGTCTGGATAAACCCGTACATCGGCCAAGCGAGCCCGCTCTTTAAAGAAGGAAAGGAGAAACATTACTTCATCATGCGCGCAGACCGCCCCACACCAACAGTCTGGCAATGGGACAACTGGCAGGCAGGGATGGCGATTGTTGACTTCACAAACCCCGAGGCATGCAAATGGTACGCCTCCCACCTGACGCGCCTGATGGAAATGGGCATCGATAGCTTCAAGACCGACTTTGGCGAACGCATCCCCTTCGACCCTGCACAGGTCCGCTACTACGACGGCTCGGATCCCGTGCGCATGCACAATTTCTACAGCTTCCTTTACAACAAGCTCGTCTTCGAGACCATGACTGCCGCAGGCAAGGACGGCTGTCTCTTCGCGCGCTCCGCGACAGCCGGCTCGCAGCGCTTCCCCGTCCACTGGGGTGGAGACTGCGAGTCGACATTCGAAGCTATGGCTGAGTCCCTCCGAGGTGGCCTCTCACTCGCGCTTTCCGGCTTCGGGTTCTGGGCGCATGACATTGGCGGGTTTGAGGGCCTGCCGCCGCCTGCGCTGTACAAGCGCTGGGTGCAGTTTGGACTGTTGTCGAGTCATAGTCGGTTACATGGTTCGGGCTCGTATCGCGTGCCGTGGATCTATGGGAAGGAGGATGGAGAGGATGAGAAGTGTTCGGCAGCCCTGAGGGAGAGTGTGCAGAGGAAATTGTCCTTGATGCCGTATTTGTTGAGGACGGGTTTGGAGGCGCATAAAGAGGGGACGCCGGTGATGAGAGCGATGTTCTTGGAGTTTCCGGAGGACTTGAATACGTATCAGGTAGATACACAGTTTATGCTTGGGTCGAATCTATTAGTGGCTCCGGTTTTCAGTGAGGATGGGGAGGTGACGTTTTATGTCCCGCAGACGGGTGTTAAGACCAGTGCAAAGTGGCGCTCTTGGTTTGATTATACGAAGACCTACGAGGAGGGGAGATGGTATACAGAGACGCATCCGTTTGAGACGCTGCCACTGCTGGTGCGGCCGGGGACAGCTACTGCTATCAATCCGCAGCTGGAGAGGGTGGACGGCGAATACTTGGAAGGTCTGGAGATCTTGGTGAATGGGCCCTTGGAAGCGGAAACTGCTGTACAGATTGTGCTTCCAAAGGCAACAGACGCTGTCGCCATGACGCTGAAAGTAGGTGTCGCTGGGGAGCTGCAGCATCATCAAAGGCATGCAGCCAGGCGAGGGGGACGCACATCGTCCAGCGCGAGAATGAAAACCATATCGATGGAGAGAGATATTATGGTGACGAGGAAGAGTATGGACTGATGTATTTTGCAGTGTGATTGCTAAATAGATTGCTACGCGAGAAAATAGATATCCGGTAGCAGTGCTGATGAGCTGAACAGTACCCACTGATTCTGTAAGCGTATGTCTTGACCGCGCTTGGGTCGAGAAGTATCCAATGTCCGCCAGAAAACTTGAACTTGATTTGAGAGGAGCAGAAGAAGACGAAGCGATGGACAGCCCCCTTACAATATCAGCGAGATTTTCATAGGCAAGACAACGTACCACGGCCTTGGTGGGGGCTTTTAGTTGATCGGAAACCTCTCTGCTGCGACCTCCACCTCTTTGATCCCATCTCGTTTTGTACCTCGCGTGCACCTCTTTGATCATCTCATCCTTCCCATCCATGCTGACTCCTTTCCTTTGGTCTCAGCCACCATTCTATCTTCCTTCTCGCCCTTGACGGCTTCTCTTTTTTCATTTCCATTAACCTTACCCAGGACCTTCGCCAGTCTGCCTAATGTACTCTTGCAACTTCGTTTTCCCTCGTACACCAGCTCACTGAAATACTTCTCCTTACATCTTCTCATCGCAAGCTTCGTTGCTTTTGTTTATCCGCCGGCCATGCCCAGGGCAAACTCCAACTGTCGACCTCCACGTAGGAGATGTTCCAGGTCTTCAAAGCAGGATCCTACCTATCCTCTCCCACTCTTTGTCTCCGGCCAATCGAATCGGAGTCAGCGTCCGACCCATCCCCATTTGCTCTACTCCCCATGTCGAACCGCTGGCCTCTACCCTGCTCCCAGAAAGCGTACGCCTCAATCGCCTTCCATACCTGTCTTAGAGGGATTCCAGTGGCCTTTGCAGCCCCTTGTACGGCTTTGTAGACGTGTGCATTCTTCATGAGTAATGGCGCCATAAACGCCAGGCCCTTCTTATCCCAACAGTCTCGTTGCTTACATTGATCTTCGAGACCGGCGTTTGTGTGAGCCCAGTTACAGTACGGAGGGTGGACGTTGGTTGGTATCATGGCTCGACAGTCGGAGTCGAGAGCAGATAGAGGTTCAGAAGGGGGGGGGAACGTCAGGATTCGGTATGGGTTAAGCGACCCGGGTTGTGAACAGGAGTAAAGAGAAGGGCTAGTGGCCGGCAGATATCGGCGACGCCTCTCCGCCCACCTGCTTAGTGGCTGTGGAGAGAGGAACGGAGCGGACGCGGGCTTTTCGAGCTTGGCGAGAGAAGCATCTTCGAATACTGTTCTGGAGAAACGATCTTCGACGTTGTCAATGTTGCTAATGGCTTTGCCAGGAACAGTCGGAGAGGACGCTGAATGCCGAGATAGCGTGTCATGATTCGTCGACTTTGTCGCTTGTTGAGTGCCCGTCCGGAGTGGTGCTGCTGTTTCGTTGCAGCCCTTTCGCGGAGAAGGTTGTTCCCCCAATTATAAGGGCGTTTTGAGTTGGAAGTATTGGATGGTTCAGTGAGATCTGTGATTTGGTCGCATAAGCGAGATGTTGTGGAAGCAGTTGAAGGAGATTCAGGGGTTGTAGACGCTAGGTTCGCGACTCGGCATATTTGGGAACTGTTGCAAGTGGTGAGAGATGGCGGAAGTCGGATGCTGACCAGGGTCAGAGTAGCAGCCAGAATCATGAGGTTTCACAGAGTCCATGTTCAAACGGGACGGCCGACTATTAACGAGTTGCAAGACGCTACTGTGAGAACGACGAGGACAATGGAGGAAGCTGAGAAGATCAAAAAGTTTCAACTCAATGAGTGTGATGAAATGGGGGCCTTACTCAGACAGGAGACTGAATGAACGGGAATAGCGAGATAATAGAGACGATGGAAAGAGTGCCAAAACTGTAAATCTATGGTACTGGACCGACGTGTTTTTGGCGTCCTCTCCAACCGCAAGACATCTCGCTCACTAGACAACATCTCATTAAAGAGATCAAAACACTAGCAGAAGGATATGTGGTTCAATCAGGAAGATGAAGAAGTGGCGAAATCGTGAACCTATTGCTACAAAGTAACGGTGTAGTAAGACAGCCAGGCTATACTCCCGTAAATGCTTTTCCGAAAACACAATATCCCCGACCTGCTCAGTTTCTCAGACCAAGTAGGAGACTTGTACTCTTCCCACCGTCCTTGCCGCCATCTCCACCTGGCAGGTAAGTGACGTTCGGGTTGTTCGCTAACGTCTGGGCGATGTCTCTGCTTGCTTCGATTCTTCTGATCTGGATGAGACCATCACCAGCCTTTGCGACGGCTCTGCTAATGATGTCTGCTGACTCGGCTTCTCCCTCTGCTCTGATGACATTGGCTTGTCGTTCCTGCTCTGCTTTCTCGACTATAAATCTTGCTCTCTCTGCGTCTTGTTGAGCAATCTGCTTCTGCTCTACCGCACGGGTGAATTCGCGACCGAAAGTCATGTGGGTGATGGATACATCTTCAAGTGCGATATTGAACTCTTGAGCGCGTCGAAGTAAGTCGGTTCGGATGCGGTTGGAGACGGCTTCTCGTTGGGTGATGAGTTCAGCTGCATCAAACTGAGCGACAATGGCTTTTAGGACTTCGTTTCCAATGGATGGTAGGACTCTTTCATCGTAGTCGAGACCAAGCGACTTGAAGGCATCAGCAACAAATCAAGGAATAGTAATGGGTGAAATATACCTGATAGATCTTTGGAAGCTTCTGCACTTCAGGTCGATGTAGCACTCTGAGCGTCAAGCTGACCATTTGCAAGTCTTTGCTGCCAGTTGTCGTACTGATGTTTCGCGGCTTGGTCCTTACGTCGTAGATGATTGACTTTTGCAGCCATGGAATCAGGAAGTGTGTGCCTTCATTCACGACCTGCTCCTGCACCCCGGATAATCGATCAAAGATCACAGCTCGAGTACCACCTTTGACATCGTACATGGCAGCTTGACCCAGGGAAACAGCAAGGAAAACTGGAACCGCCCATTTCGAGATTGCATTGAGACCGGCTGCCATGATGGCGATCAACAGGCAAAAATGGTGCGTCAGTTATGCTCTGGAGCTCGACTTTCTTTAAGAGTTGCATCTTTGGTCGATCATTATTCCCTAGCGTGGAAGAGCTCGGCCAAGCCTGCTGCCGCAAAGCTCCAACAATCCGACGTCCTCCTAGTTGACTTTCCCTCCCCATTGTCATCTCAATCCAGGACCTTGCCAGCTCTGCATATACACATACGGCCAGGATGCGTCCCACACCGGCCTTGCGCCTGCAGGCCACAAGACTCTTGAGAGCCAATCATCTCGATCCGAAGAACGGCGTGTAAGTGCATCGCTCCGCAAGAGAGCTTTCAATTCTCGTCTGAAGGAACACACGACGGCAACTACGAGTTACAGCTTTAGGGCGACGCATGCTGATCATCCTCTATTGCAGGTACCTGGGCCAATGGGGCCAATTAGGTATGCAGTCTTGCTCCCTCAGCGTGTCAATCCGGGATCTGTAGCTCCATTCCCGTTACCGCCATAGCACCCATCTTGTCCTTTGATGATGCCGGACTTCGACTCTAGCTCTGACTAAAACCCAATAGGATCACCAACTCAAAAGGGAGTCACAAGTTACTCGATCTCTCCGAACCGCCAAAAACCTCTGGCAGGAGCCTTTCACGCTGCAATCTTCAACACCTTCAGAAGAACGAGACATCAGATTTTATACTGGCTGCCACCTATGATTCTCGGTTACGCCGCAATGGAGTGGGCTATCGAGAAGTATGCACATTTTCCGCCAGAGATAATGGCTGCCGCTGACGGAATTCTGACAGGAACGAATATTACAACTCGAAGCCTGGCCGGATGGCTGCATTGGAAGCCGAATGAGTCTCCTCATAATCTTTGACCGACATTCTTGGTAGTGGTGGTCAAATGGCTCACGGAGGGGCGTGAGGCACGAAGATGTGTACATAGTGTGAAAGGACTAGAAGCCATACAAGCTTTGATCATCGACGTCTTCGTACGGCATTCTGCCTTTCAAACTGTATTCGCTATTGCCTCACCCAGCAGACAGCTACATACGACATCCTGCGAGTCTCTACCCAATAAAGTCGGAACTCCCATAGCAGGCCAAGCTGTTGAGCAAGCACTGCCCTCTCTCCATCTCTCGTCGACTAACACTTTCGACCGACTTTGGACGGTGTGCATTCCTAACGTACCTCACAATGGAAACGACCATTATTGTAATCGCTAGGACTGCGGCGAAGCGCCTCTGATGCTTGTGATGCTTGCAGTAGTATGATGAATCCTTCCAAGGACCGGGAAACATTATCCAGGTCCGATTCTCGGCATGTCATGGTGTTCACTTAGTCCACTGAGGTATCGATTGAGCTCCTCAACTCGTTGCTTGTGTGTCTTGACGCCTTCTCTCTTCAAACGCTCTTCTAGCTGTAATCCGTCATAGTTAGCATCCACGAACAGCGCGCTGCGGGAGGAGGCACTCACCCGTTTGCGTCGCTGCTCGTCGTATCTCTTCTCAGCCTCGGTCTTGATCGCTTCCCCAAGCTGTTCGTCCTCGATACCAACCCCGGGCTCAACATTCTTTCCGTCAACGATTCCCATATCTCGATGCTTTTCCCTTTTCATTGCATCGTCTTCGTCTTCAAGGCTCTTCAACACAACAGAACTGTCTTTGAATCCTACTTCTCCGTTTCCAGCATCGCCGCCATCCTCTGGTTGCGGTTTCTTCTTCTTCGATTTCTTTTTGTCGACTTTCGAATCTTTAACGCCTTTAAGTTTTAGCTTGCCCGTAGAGGGTGTGGACGTATAGTCTGAGGACGGCGCCATAATGGAGCAATTATAGAGGCGACATAGGAAGGTTCTTTAGGACAATTGCCGTAGGGTAGAATAGCGCACTGTCCCCAGTTACCTGCATGTATCGGACATATAGTGTGAGGTAACGAGCCTGGAGTTGTGATTCTCGGAGCGTGTCGCAATAGGGCTTGGCGCTTGTGGGCAATTGCTCCAGGCGACGCCAAGGCCCGTGGAAAAATAGACTTCGACGGGCAAAATTTAGAGAGCAACGCTGATCGGAGTCTCATACAAAGCATGTTTCGTAGGATTTCGAGTAAAAGTTTGATTTGAATGATACAGACATCTGTCTGGCATGCGAGGTAGACGCCGTACTGTCATGGATGTAGCGTTCTACGACTTCGTGAACTGCGATAATGTTGACATAGTTTTGAAGCTTGGAGACGTCTCACTGGGCTGTGAATGCCTTTCAAGCCTAGCGGGTTAAGATTTCGCTTTTGCACGATCTGAGTACTTTCATTGAACACAACATATGTCCAACAACCATGAAGCAAGCAAACGTAGGGCATAATAATGTCAAGCTTCAAATCGGGGCTTCAAAGCGTCCCTAGCGATGTTCATCTTCAATCCTAACGACCATGACGAACGACCTCAGTACCCCAAACTGTACAACTATAATACCGTTGCCACTACGGCCCGGATACATGCCTCGATAGCCTTAGCAATCTCAAGGCTTTCCTGGGTCTCGATTTTTGGGGCGATCTTCATTAACAAGTAGATCTACCACGAACTGCCATAGAAGAGTAACGCCCAGCATCCTGGAAGGTCTCGATGCTGGTACTGCTGCCCAAAGTAGGGTTATAGCGTTGGAATGCACTTTAATGGGGAACTGAACACTCAGCGTACCTTGTGGAGTACACTACTATCTGGCCCAAGCGAGGGCAAATGAAGACGGGAAAGAGACGCTTTTCTTTGCCTGTTGTATGATATCATCGTAAACATTATCATGTGGCCAAGAAAGTCTTGATCACGTGGCCGGGCTAGCAGTCAGGGTTCGCGGAAAAAGAAGAGATTAGATGAAGCCTAGGACACTGCACCTTCGCCAGGTAGTTTGTGGGAGATGTCGGCTTAATCCTAGAATTTTTTCGGGTTTCTGCCATCCTAGATGACAGTGTTGAGTATCGCAACAATGGAAGAGCCTTTTCGCAGGTTTCCCCGGCCTTGATGGGCTCAAGGCAGTTATTTCAATGCTCCTTTAATCTCGTCCGGGCAATACTGTCGCAAAGAGCTTTCATTCTTTCTTCAATCGCCACTCTTCGGGATGCCGTTACTTTTGTGGAAAGTCCTTCGAGCGTTACTCAGTGGATCGGCAAGAACCCTCGTATCACAATACGGTAATGTCACACCAGAGATAAGACTACCTAGCTTTGCGTCTTATTACTCACCAGCACACTTCGCATTGCCGTAAGCTACTTCCGCGGCTCATTGTGCACCACCTTCGACCCTGGACGCTATTTGTTATGCTTTCCTTTCCAGAGCGTCATCGCGCGTGCTCACCATTGCCGCGGAGGTCAAGTCTTTTAGCGACTTTAGGCCCAAACCTAACAGCCATTTCAGCGTTTCAATGCTCAGATAACTCTCTTTCACACTATTCTTTCCTATGTCTAAACCCCAATGGAGAACACTCTACAAGAGCGGGGAGAAGGCCTGCCAAAGGAAACGGAGAAACTCGGCCTTCCGCCTACGCCGCCTCCAACTGATGATAATGTATCCGATCACTCTGGAGAAGCTAATCATGACATTCCCTTGCCACCAGCGACTACTATTCCTACCAAAGTCCTAGACATCGACAAGAAGACACCAGATGCACACGTTCCACGAGATCCACGGCTTATTCGTTTGACCGGAGTACACCCATTCAATGTTGAGGCACCCCTATCAGCCCTGTATGATGAAGGCTTCCTCACAAGTCCGGAGCTTTTCTACGTCCGAAATCATGGCGCTGTTCCAGATGTCAAGGATGAGGAGATACCAGACTGGACATTTTCGGTAGACGGATTGGTAGAACGGCCAGTCACAATGACCCTGAAGCAGTTGGTTGAGGGGTACGAGCAAGTGACTTGCCCTATTACATTGGTCTGTGCAGGGAACAGACGGAAAGAACAGAACCAGGTGCGGAAAAGCAAGGGATTTTCATGGGGAGCGGCGGGCGTGTCTACGGCGCTGTTTACTGGAGTACTTATGGCAGACGTGATAAGGAGGGCGAAACCGACAAAAAAGGCTAAGTATGTTTGCATGGAAGGAGCTGACAAGCTTCCAAACGGCTACTATGGCACTTCCGTCAAGCTCAACTGGGTGATGGACCCAATTCGGGGGTTCATGCTGGCCTATAAGATGAACGGGGAGATGCTAAGACCGGACCATGGCAAGCCTCTGAGGGTCGTTATACCTGGCCAGATTGGTGGACGCAGTGTTAAATGGCTCAAAAAACTAACTGCCACTGACAGGCCAAGCGACAACTGGTATCATATCTACGATAATCGAGTGCTTCCGACTATGGTCTCACCAGAAGAGTCTGCAAGCAATCCGAACTGGTGGACAGATGAGAGATATGCGATTTACGATCTCAGTACTAACTCAGCCATCTGTTATCCTGCACATGAAGAACAGCTTGCTATGAAGGGCAGCCCAGAAAAGTATCGGGCCAGAGGGTATGCATACGGTGGAGGAGGGAGGCGGGTAACCCGGGTGGAGATTTCCCTCAACAAAGGCAAGACGTGGCTTCTTGCGGACATTGAGTACGCTGAAGACAAATACCGTGGGGTGGAGAAGGACCTCTATGGTGGCCGCCTGGATATGTCTTGGCGGGAAACCTGCTTTTGCTGGTGCTTTTGGTCCATTGATATCCCTGTCAGCGAGTTGAGCACTGCGCAAGACATGTTCGTCCGAGCAATGGATGAAAGCATGAACGTGCAACCAAGGGATATGTACTGGAGTGTGTTGGGCATGATGAACAACCCTTGGTTTCGGGTCACGATCGTGCATGAAGGAGACTACTTGCGCTTCGAGCATCCAACACAGCCCGCGCTCATGCCTGGTGGTTGGATGGAGAGAGTCAAGAAAGCAGGCGGAAACCTCACCAATGGCTTTTGGGGCGAAAAGCTAGAAGGCGAAGAAGCTGTCGTGCCGGTCCAAGAGCAGGCAAAAGAGGTAGTGATGACGAAGGCAGGACTGGAAAATCCAATATCAATCGACGATCTGCGAAAGCACGACAATGAAAGGGAGCCATGGTTTGTGGTTAATGGTGAGGTCTACGATGGCACTCCGTTCATGAGCGAACATCCCGGTGGCGCCCAAAGCATCATATCCGCTGCGGGTCTTGACTGCAGTGATGAATTCATGGCTATCCGTAAGTTTCGATGTACTCACCAACCCTCACGCTCTGACACTATATAGACAGCGAGACGGCAAAGGAAATGCTGCGGAAGTACCACATTGGCTCACTCGATGATGTCTCAAAGTCAGCTCTGATGGAGGCAGAAGTTAAAGCAGACCCGTCAGCAGCACCTCGAGCGACATTTCTACAACCTAAAGTATGGGCCAAGAGCACCTTGATCGGCAAAAAGATCGTCTCTCCGGACACACGGATATTTACCTTCAAGCTCGACTATCCCGAGCAGACACTTGGTCTGCCTATCGGCAAACACTTGATGGTTCGACTACGCGACCCGCTAACGCGCGAAGCCATCATCCGCAGCTACACTCCAATCTCTAAGATTAGGGACAAAGGCACCATGGAAATGCTTGTCAAAGTTTACTTTGATACACCTAGCGGCAAAGGCGGTAAGATGTCACAAGCAATGGATGCGCTGCCCATCGGACACTTCATTGAGATGAAGGGCCCAATAGGCAAATTTGAGTACTGCGGCCATGGAAAATGCCTGATCAACGAGAAACCACGGCACATCAAAACATTCGTC
>Ga0335072_10001995_pt1 | contig 32205 bp, 28 predicted proteins | sample Lox_Sample_21_FD_206725 | JGI IMG/M metagenome (GOLD analysis project Ga0335072, IMG submission 206725) | Soil microbial communities from Loxahatchee National Wildlife Refuge, Florida, United States - Lox_Sample_2.1 | ecosystem: Environmental > Terrestrial > Soil > Wetlands | place: USA...
CATGGACCGATCGATCAGCCCAGGCGGTGGCGGGCGCGGAGCCCGGCCGACGGCGCACGAGCTCGCGCGCTACGAGGCGCTGTTCGCGACGCGCACGCGCGGGATGAAAAGCTCGGCGATGCGGGACATGATGGCGCTGACCGAGCGCTCGGACGTGATCTCGCTCGCGGGCGGGCTGCCCGACACGAGCACGTTTCCAGCGGAGCTCTACGCGAAGCTGATGTCGGAGGTGGCGGCCTCGGACACGGCCCGCGCGCTCCAATACGGCCCTACCGAAGGCCTGCACAGCACGGTCGACTGCATCGTGCAGGTGATGGCCGCGGAGGGCACGTCGATCGACCCGGGCGAGGTGATCGTCACGACGGGGGGACAGCAGGTGATCGACCTCGTCTGCAAGACGCTGATCGACCCCGGCGACGTGATCGTCGCGGAGGCTCCGACCTACCCCGGGGCGGTCCCGACGTTCAGCGCCTACCAGGCGCAGGTGGAGCAGATCGAGATGGACTCCGACGGGATGCCGATCGACGAGCTGGAGCGCGTGCTGGACCGCCTGCAATCGGAGGGCCGGCGCCCGAAGTTCATCTACACGATCCCCAACTTCCAGAACCCTGGCGGCGTGACGATGTCGCTGCCGCGGCGGCGGCGGCTGGTCGAGGTGGCGCACGAGCGGGAGCTCTTGATCCTCGAGGACAACCCCTACGGCCTGCTCCGCTACGAGGGCGAGGCGCTGCCGACGCTGCACTCGCTCGACGCGGAGATCGGCGGGCGCGGCGGCGCGGCGGACCTCGTGATCTACCTCGGCACCTTCTCGAAGATCCTCTCGCCGGGGGTGCGGCTCGGCTGGGCGGTGGCGCCGCGCCCGGTGCTGGAGAAGCTGAACCTGGGCAAGCAGGGCGCGGACCTGTGCTCCTCGCCGGTGACGCAGATGTTCGTCGCGGAGTACTTCCAGGAGCGGGCGCGCGACGGCCGCCCCCTCTGGCTGGCCTACGTCGAAGAACTGCGCGAGCTGTACAAGCGCCGCCGCGACGTGATGGTGGGCGCGCTGCGGGAGCACTTCGGCGAGACGGCGCACTGGACGCACCCGGAGGGCGGGCTGTTCGTGTGGGCGACGCTCGACGGGCGGATCGACACGACCGACCTGCTGGCGCAGGCGCGCGAGAAAGAGGGGGTGGCGTTCGTGCCGGGCCGCTCGGCCTACATGGACGGGCGCCGGGGCTCCAGCTCGATGCGGCTGAACTTCGCCGGCGTCCCGGACGAGGACATCCGCGAGGGGATCGCGCGCATCGCGCGCACGCTCGAACCCGACGCCGGCCTGCTCGGGACGCTGCTGGGCGGCGCCGCTTCGCGAGCGGGCGCGCCACCCGCGGAGGAGCGCGAGCAGGCGGCGCCGGAGCCGGGCCTGGCCGACGTCGTGGAGCTCCCGCGCCGGGAGCAGGGCGCGCGCCGTCGCAGTCAGGATCGATGACCGCGGACAAGCGGGTCGTCGCGGTGCTGAAGGGCGGCGGGTCGCTGGAGCGGACCGTGTCGCTGCGCTCGGGGGCGCGCGCGGAGGCGGCGCTGCGGAGGCTCGGGCACGAGGTGGTGGCGATCGACGCGGGGCAGGACATGCTGGAGCGGCTGCTGGAGACGAAGCCGGACGTGGCGTTCGTGGCGCTGCACGGCCGCGACGGCGAGGACGGCACCGTGCAGAGCCTGCTGGAGGCGATCGACCTGCCCTACACGGGCTCGGACCCCGGCGCCTGCATGCGCTGCACGGACAAGGCGCTGGCGAAGTACCTGATGCGCGAGGCCGGCGTGCCGACGCCGGAGTGGAGCACCTTCAAGGAGAGCGCCGTCAAAGACCTGGGCGTCGCCGCGGCGCTGCCGGAGATCGGCGCCAAGCTGGGCTTCCCGATGGTGGTCAAGCCAGCCAGCCAGGGCTCGGCGCTGGGCGTCAAGTTCGCACGCGAGGCGGAGGAGCTGCCGGGGGCGATCGTCGGGGCGCTCTCCTACCACTCCAAGGTCCTGCTGGAGCGCTACGTGCAGGGCCGCGACCTGGCGGTGTCGGTGCTCGACGGCGAGCCCGGCGCCGAGCCGGTGGCGCTGCCGGTGATCGAGGCGATCCCGCGCGACGAGGAGTTCTACAACTACGAGTCGCGCTACGAGATCGGGATGACGACCTTCGTCTGCCCCGCCGAGCTGCCCGACGGCGTGACCGAGCGCGCGCAGGAGCTGGCCCGGCGCGTGTACGCGCTGCTGGGCTGCCACGGCTTCGCGCGGGTCGACCTGCTGCTCGACGCCGCCAGCGGCGAGCTGACCGTGCTCGAGACGAACGTCGTGCCGGGGCTGACCGAAACGAGCCTGCTGCCGATGGCGGCGGACGCCTCGGAGCTGTTCTTCGACGAGCTGATCGCCCGGATGCTGGACAGCGCGTTTACGCGCTAGGAATCCCCGGCGGCGAAGTCCTCCGGCGAGACCTCGTCGAGGAACTCCTTGAACTTCTCGACGACGTCCTCGGACTCCTCGACGTCGTGCTCGAACTCGATGGCGGACTCGGCGATGACGTCCTCGGCGGCGAAGATCGGGGCGCCGCAGCGGACGGCGAGCGCGATCGCGTCGCTTGGGCGCGAGTCGATCTCCAGCTCGCGCCCACCGATCTGCAGGGTGATCGAGGCGAAGAAGGTGTTCTCCCGCAGCTCGGTGACGGAGACGGAGGTGCATTTGACCTCCAGCTCGCCAAGGATGTCGTTGAGCAGGTCGTGGGTCATCGGCCGCGGCGTGCCGGCGCCCTGGAGCTTCATCAGGATCGAGGCCGCCTCCGGGTGGCCGATCCAGATCGGTAGGAACTTGTTGCCCTCGACAGTCTTCAGGAGCACGATCGGCTGCTTGCCAACCATGTCGAAGCTGACGCCGTAGATGACCATCTCCTGCAACGTGGATCCTCCGAGAGGGGAAAGGCCAGAGTATAGGTACCCGTCAGGGCCCGCCAGCGGGGGCGACGCGCCTCTTCAGGGCCTTGTTGCGGCTTCGCCCTCGGCGTCGCCGCGGAACGTCCAGAGCTTGTTGCCAAGGAAGTTGAAGGGCATCGAGGCGGCGACGGCGAGCGCCTGGGCGGGCACCTTCGGCAGGTGCGCGGCCTCGACGAACAGCGTCAGCAGCAGCAGGCTGACGATCTCGGCCAGCAGGCTGACGAACAGGAAGCGCGCGGCCTGGTGATGCGCGCGGCCCTGGTCGCGCGCATCGAACGTCCAGTGGCGGTTGAGCACGAAGTTGTTGAGCACCGCGACGAGCCAGGCGGCGACGGAGGCGGCGCGGTAGTCGAGCGCGAAGCCGTGGACCAGCAGCGCGTAGACGGCGACGTTGACGACGAAGCCGATCCCGCCGACGAGCCCGAAACGCACCAGCTGGAGCCAGTTCGCGGGCTTGCGCAGGCCGTGCAGCAGGCGCACGTGCGGCCGGTGGTGAACCGCGGGACGACCGATGTCGATGTTACGGGCGTGAATGTCTACGGCGGTGGCCTCGTCGGGCATCGGGGCAGGGTAGCTGAAGCCTGGTCGCGCGCCCCCGGGCGGGCGGGCGCTTTCGGCGAGCGTCGTCCTCGGCTGCCGACACCGAAAGGGTAGCGGGCCTCGCGGGAGCAGGCGCGCGGCGCAGGCACGCTCGCTAGCCTTGCTGGGGTGACCGAGTCGAGCCAGGCCCGCGCGGCGCGCCCGTTCAGCGGCGGCCTGTCGCGCTTCTCGCTGATCGTGGCCGCGGTGGCGGCCGTCCTGATCGCGGTCGGGCTCGTGCTTGCGCTGAGCGGCGGATCGCACGATCGCGGGGCCGCCGGCGCATCGGCCCGGCAGCGCATCACGGTGGTGGGCATCCATCACCACGCGCGCGAACACGGCGGCGGGAGCGGCGGCGCGGCGGCGCCAAGCGTCGCCGGCGGCACGAAGCCGAGCGGCAGCGCTACGGGCGCAAGCGGCGGCGCGAGTGCGGCGGCGGGCGGCGGGCGGGCGAACGTCGCGGAGGTGGCGGACCCGGAGGAAGCGAACAGCTTCCCGGCGCCGGCGAACGTGCGCCACAAGGCGGCGAAAACGCCTGAAAAGGCGAGCGAAGCCGTCGTCGCGGAAGGGGCGCCCTCGGACGCGGAAGTCAAGCAGGAGCTGGCGCAGATGCACGCGGTGGAACGGAGCGCCAAGCAGGCTCAGCAGCAGCGGCTGAAGCCGGTGGCGGGCGGCAATTCCGTGGGCGGCAACGGCACGATCCCGATCCCGCCGAACGTGCCGGAAGCGGTCCAGCGCGTGATCGCGGGGGGCAACGCGATCGCGGACTTCCCCTACGTGTTCGGGGGCGGGCACGCCTCGTTCGTCGACAACGCCTACGACTGCTCGGGCTCGGTCAGCTACGCGCTGGCGGCGGGCGGCCTGCTGGGCGCGCCGCAGACTTCGGGCGAACTGGAGCACTGGGGCGCTCCCGGCCCCGGCCGCTACATCACGATCGAGGCCGCGGCGGGCCACGTCTACATGTACGTCGACGGCGTGATGTTCAACACCGCGGGACGCAGCGGCGTCTACGCGTCGCGCTGGCAGGTCAAACCGGTCGACAACAGCGGCTACGTGACGCGCCACTGGCCGGGGCTCTGATGCTGGCGCTGGTGCCGCTGGCGCTCGACGGCGAAGCCGCTGTCGAAGCGGGCGGTTCGGGCACGGCGATCGCGATCGTCTCGGTGATCTCGATCGTGGCCGGCTACGTGCTGCTGTACCTGCTGTGGCGCTACGTGTTCAGCGCGAAGGCGAAAGCCAAGCGCGGCGAACCGCCCGAACACTGAGCCCAGGGCACGCGCAGGCCCGGCGCGCGGCCCGCTCGCGGGCGGGAGCCGTCAGTGCGCGAGCGTCGCGGTGCTGAGCACGGTCGTGGTGACCGGGCTGCTGGCGTTGTGCACGACGAGGCGGATCATCAGCGAGACCTTGTGCAGCTTGCGCAGCTTCGCGGCGGTGGCCTTGCTGAACTTGATGCGGTAGCTGCTGTGGCCGGCCTTGGTCGTGACGAGGATCGCTTTGGCGATCACGATCTGCGGCGGCGTGCCTTTCGCCAGACCCGTCGCGGTTCCGCCCTTCAGCCCGATCTTCTTGGCGACCGACTTCGCGAGCAGCACCTCGAAGCGGCCGGCCGCGCGGCCGTTGACGGAGTAGCGGACGACGAGGCCGCTCTTCAGCGCGGAAGCGAGGCTCTGGGGAGCCACGGCGGCCGTCGCGGCCACCGGTCCGGTCGTGCCGGCGGCAGGCGGGACACCGACGGCGTTCGGGTTCGACGAGCCGCCGGCGGCGGGTGTGCTGTCACCGCCGGAGGTGCTCGGCGAGGAGCCGGGCCGCGGGGGGCCGTCGACCGTGATCGTCTGCGCGAAGCTCGCGCTCTGCCGGGCGCTGTCGGTGACGGTCAGCGTCACTTCGTAGCTGCCGCCGTACTGGAAGGTGTGGAACACGCTCTCGTCGGTCGTCCCGGAGAGGCTGGTGCCGTCGCCGAAGTTCCAGGAGTAGATCGGCGCGACGTAGGGCTCGTCGGCGGGCAGCCCGCCCGCGGCGGCCTGGAGCGTGATCAGGGACTCGGTGCCGTCGAAGCCGGCGACGTCGCCGACGTTGATCGGGTTGGGTGCCGTGAAGCGCGGCGTGAGGTTGTCTCCCTGCCAGCAGAAATAGCCTTTCCCGTTCGTCAGCCAGGTGCTGTCGAAGGCCCACTGGATGTAGTACGGGTGCCCGTTGATCGTCTCGTTGGAGATGTTGGCCGCGTGCGAGTACGGTTCCGGCGTCGGCGCGGTCGTCGGCGGCGGGCCGAAGTTTTCCTGGCACATGTCGCCCTGCTCGGCGCCAGTCGCCGTCTGGTACCAGCCGTTCAGAAGCGGGTCGACGACGATGTTGCTCTGCTCGACGCTGAGGTCGTTGATCAGGATGTCCGGCAGCCCGGTCATGTAGTCGCTGAGCAGGTTCGGGCCGCCCAGCTGGTTGGGCTCCACCAGCGGCGCCGCGTTCGCCTGACATGCGAGGTCTTCTTCGGTGGGGCCCACCGTCACGAGCGGGTTCTGCGATTCCACTTTCCCGGCTTCGCCCGCGACCCAGGGCTGCACGGCGTAGATCACCTGGCCGGGGGCGCCCGGATTGATCGCGGAGTGATACCCGCAGATGCCGTTGGAGGGTTTCGAGGTGGTGGAGTCCGAGCAGTTGCCGTTCCCGCCGGTGTCGGTGCAGACGACGACGCCGGGAGGCGTGAGCAGGTAGTAGACGCCTGGGCCGGTGGCGCCGGGGAGCGCGCCCGAGGAGACCACGTGCTGTAGCTCGGCGCGGATCTGCGCGTCGGTCAGGCACGCGAACGCCGCCGGTTCGGTGCAGCCGCTGGTGGGGTAGGCGTCTTTGTCGGTGTAGGAGCCGCGGAAGGTCGAGACGTTGGCCGCGCTGCCGCCGCTGTCGCCGTACTGCCCGTTGAGGGCAAACACGTCGCCGCTGGTGCGGTCGGCCCCGACGTTCTGCATGTAGCCGTTGATCAGCTGCTTCCATTCACCGCGGTAGGTTTCGGTCGGGTCCCAGTAGATCGTGTACGCGTCGGAGGAGTGCAGCACCGGGCCGCCGTGGTATTGCAGCGGTTCGGCTTTGAGCGCGGGCAGTTCGCGGCGCTGGTATCCGTAGCCGCCTGAGAGCACGGCGCCCGCCGTGGCGGTGAAGGCGAGTGACGCCGCCAGCGCGAGCAGGGCGGCGAGGAACGGCACGCGCAGCGGTCGAGGGTGCGACGAAGGGGTCGGAGTGGAGCCCACGGCTGCATCATCGGCACGACCGGCCCAGACCCTTAGCCATCGCGCGAAACGTCGCCGCGCGCCCGAGCGCCCCGCGCGAGGGCTCCGCGGCGCCTGCCCCGGAGCTAGGGTCTGCATCGATGCTCGCCGCGGTGAACATCGAAATCTCCCAGCACTTCCTCGACGACCGCGGGCAGCGCTCGGGCTTCGTGCTGCTGGGGGCGTTCCTGCTGGCGTTCCTGTTCATCCGCACGAGCGCGCGCATGATCCGCAGCCCCAAATTCCAGTGGTGGCCGGGCAGCGTGGAAACGAAGGGCGGGCTACACCTGCACCACCTCGTGTGGGGAATCTGCCTGATGATGAGCAGCGGCTTCCTGAACTTCGCGCTGGCGCCGCTGTCGCCGTGGGCGGAGGTGCTGGCGGCGGCGTTCGGGATCGGCGCGGGGCTGACGCTGGACGAGTTCGCGCTGTGGGTGCGCCTCGAAGACGTCTACTGGTCCGAGCAGGGCCGCATCTCGCTCGACGCGGTCGTCGTGGCGACGCTGCTGGGCGGGATGATCGTGCTGGGGCTGGCGCCGTTCGACCTGGCGAACCAGGAAGGGTCGATCGGCTCGCTGGTGGTGGCGATCCTGATCGACATCGCGCTGGCAGCCCTGGCGATCTTCAAGGGCAAGCCGCTGATGGGGCTGATCGGGATCTTCATCCCGTTCTTCTCGCTGGTGGGGGCGATCAGGCTGGCCTCGCCGAACTCGCCCTGGGCACACCGGCGCTACCCGGCGGACGGGCACAAGCTGCGCAGGTCGCAGGAGCGCTGGGAGCGGGTGCGCAAGCGCCGGCGCTGGCTCGGCGATGCGATCGGCGGGACGCCCTCCACCGAATAGGCGGCGCAGTAGATTGCGCCCATGGCCGCGCTCGATCTGACGCTGTTGGCCGGCGCGAGGACGCTGCTCCGCACCCATGCGCGCGAGCTGCCCCAGCGCGACGACCTGTGCGGCGCCTTCTGCGGATCGCTGGCGCTGAGCGCCGCTGGCCTGACCGAGCGCGAGGGCGAGCCGCTGGACCAGGACGGCGTGGCCGCGGCGGCGGGGAGCGTCGTGTCGCGGGTGCCGGACCCGGAGGCGCTGCCGGATGGAGAGAGCGGTCGGCGCGACTATCGCGTCGCGCCGCCGCTGATCGACGATGCCTCGGCATCGGGCACGAATTGCCCCGGTCTCGTGCAGGCGGTCGAGCAGCTCTCGGACGGGGCGCTGGCGGCGCTCCCCTACTCGGCCTCCTGGTCGGGCGCGGCGCTGAGTGCGCTGTTCGACGCGGTCGCGGAGCTGGAGCGGCCGGTGACGCTGCTGGCGAACGTCGCGACCCGCCACCTCTGGGGCTCCTCGCCCGGCGCCGAGCAGCTGCTGGCCTACCTGCTCGACGGCGCCGACGACGGCCCGGCGCCCGACTGGGACGTGGGCCACTTCGTCTGCGTCTTCGGGCGGCTGCGCGGCCCCGGCGGTGATCTGTACGGCGTCGCGGACACCTACCGCGCGCTCGGTTGGGGCGGCGTGCACGTGCAGCCGCGCGACCGGCTCGCCCGCGCGCTGGAGCGCCCGCAGATGGACCCCGGCGGGATGATCGTGGTGCTCGCCGACGAGGACGCCGCCGGCGTGCGCGCCGCGGCAGCCGCGGCTGGGTTGCGCGAGGGCGTCTGGGACAACGGCACGCTGACGCCGCCGACATGAGCGAGGAATCGCTCGTCGCGCTGGTGACGTGCGACCTCGGCGCGATCGTGCGCGGGCGCTCGCTCCCGCGCGAGGCGTTCGAGGCGGCGGGCTCCCCGAGCGTCGGCTGGGTGCCGGCGAACCACGCGCTGACGCCGCTGGGCACGCTCGCGGAGCCGAACCCCTTCGGCTCGGTCGGGGACCTGCGGCTGCTGGCGGACGCCGGCGCCCACGTGCGCGTCGCGGCTGCGGAGGCGGGGGAAGCGGGTGAGCTGGCGTTCTCGATCTGCGACGTCGTCGAGCTCGGCGGCGAGCCCTGGGAGTGCTGCCCGCGGGCGTTCCTGCGCGACGCGCTGGCGGCGCTCGAGTCCGAGCTGGGGCTGCGCGTGCTGGCGAGCTTCGAGCACGAGTTCCAGCTACCGGGCGGGCGGGCGGCGGAGCTGCCGTTCTCGCTGGCGGCGCAGCGCGGTGCGGGCGCGTTCCCCGCGCGGGCGATGCGGGCACTGCGCGAAGCGGGCGCCGAGCCGGAGCGCTTCATGCCGGAGTACGCCTCGCATCAGTTCGAGATCCCGGTGGCGCCGGCGGAGGGCGTCGCGGCGGCCGACCGCGCCGTCGTGCTGCGCGAGGTCGTGCGCGAGGTCGCCCGTCGCGAAGGCGCCCGCGCGACGTTCACGCCGCAGCTCGACCCGGCGGAGGCCGGCAGCGGCGTGCACGTCCACCTCAGCCTGCTCGACGCCGAGCGGCGGCCGGCGCTGTACGACGCGACGCGGCCCGGGTCGCTGAGCGAGCTCGGCGGGCGCTTCGCCGCGGGTATCCTGCGCCACGCGCGGGCGCTCTGCGCGCTGACGGCGCCGAGCCCCGTGTCGGGCGCGCGCCTGGCGCCGCACCACTGGGGCGCCGGCGCGGTCTGCCTGGGGCCGCAGAACCGCGAAGCGCTGCTACGCATCCCGCCGCTCGTCCCGGGCCCCGGCGAGGACCGGCAGCTGCGTCTGGAGTACCGCGCCGCGGACGCCGCCGCGAACCCCTACCTGGCGCTGGGGGCAATCGTGCGTGCCGGCCTCGCGGGCGTGAGCGAGCAGCTCGATCCGGCGCCGCTGCTGGAACGCGACCCCGCGGAGCTGGACGGCGACGAGGCCGGGCGGCACGGCGTCGGCGCGCTGCCGCGCTCGCTGGAGCAGGCGCTGGAGGCGCTCGAGGGAGACGAGACGGTCCGCGGGTGGATGACGCCGCTGATGTACGAGGCCTACGTGGCGGTCAAGCGCAGCGAGGTACAGGCCGCGGCGGAGCTGGACCCCGAAGAGCTGCGCGCCCGCTATGCCAGGGCCTACTGAGCCCGCCGCCGTGCTGGAGCGGCTGCTGGCGGCGCTCGCCGCCGAGCTGCCCGCGGCGGTGCAGCTGCGCCACGCGCTGCACGCGGCCCCCGACCTCTCCCACGAGGAGCGGGCCACCGCGGCGCTCGTCGCGGAGCGGCTGCCGGTCGCGGCGAGCACCGCCGCCACGACGGGGCTGCTGGCGCGCGTCGGCGAGGGGCTCGGGCCGGCGGTCGCGGTCCGGGCCGAGCTGGACGGCCTGCCGGTGATCGAGCGCACCGGCGCGGACTTCAGCGCCACGGGCGCGGCGATGCACGCCTGCGGGCACGACGTCCACATGGCGGCGCTCGTGGCGCTGACGCGCGCGGCCGCGAAGCTCGGCGAGCTGCCGGCGCCGCTGCTGGCGATCTTCCAGCCGAGCGAGGAGGCCTACCCCTCGGGCGCGCAGCAGCTCGCGGGCGAGGGTTTCGCGGCGCGGGCGGTCGTCGGCGCCCACATCCATCCGGAGCTCGAGTGGGGCAGCGTCGCGCTCGACCCCGGCGTCGTCAACGCGGCGAGCGACACCGTGGAGATCACGGTCCGCGGCGAGCCCTCGCACGGGGCCTACCCGCACCTGGGCCGCGACCCGATCCTGGCGATCGCGCAGATCGTCGTGGCGCTGCACGCCCAGCTCGGGCGCCGCGCCGACCCGCTGGCGCCCGCGGCGTTGAACGTCGGCGTGCTGGAGGGCGGGCGCCTGGAGAACGTGATCCCGCCCAGCGCCCGGGCGCGCGTGTCGCTGCGCGCTCACCACGAGCGCGAGCGCCTGGCGCTGCGCGAGCTGGTCGAGGAGGTCGTCCACGGCGTCGCCGCTGCGCACGGCTGCGTCGGCGAGCTGGAGCTGATCGCGGGCGAGCCCGCGCTGGAGAACGACGCGCGGATCGTCGCGGCGGCGCGCGAGCTGCTGGCGCGGGCGGGGTTCGAGCAGGCCCCTGCCTGGCGATCCTGCGGCTCGGACGACTTCGCCTTCTTCGAGGCGCTCGCGCCGCTGGCGATGGCCTTCGTCGGCCTGGCGGGGGCGCCGGGCTTCACGGTCAGGCCGCTGCACCACCCCGAGCTGCTGCCGCCCGACGAGGCGGTCGCGGCGGTCGCGCGCGCGCAGGCCGCGCTGTACGTAGCGGCGAGCTACTGACCGACCGACGGCCCCAGCCGGTAGACGGCGCCCGCGGCGTCGTCTGTCACGTACAGCGAGCCGTCGGGGCCGGGTACCGCGTCGACCGGGCGGCCCCAGCGTGAGCCCGACGGTTCCTGGAAGCCTTCGACGATCGTCGTGGCCTTGCCGAGCGTGGCCTTGCCCTTCTTCCACGGCATCCACAGCACCGCCGGCGCGCGGGGCGGCGTGCGGTCCCAGGAGCCATGGGTCGCGAGCACGGCGCCGTGCGAGTAGCGCCCCTTGACCGCGGAGCCCTCGAGGAAGTGAAAGCCCAGCGGCGCGCTGTGCGCGGGTATGCCCAGCTCGACCGGCGCGAGCGCCGAGCAGTTCAGCGCCGCCCCGCCGGCGTTCGTCTGGGCGTCGGCGTCGAACGGCATCTGCACGTAGCTCAGGCGGGTGTTCGGGCTGCCGGGCTTCGTGTCGGGGTCGGGGTTGCAGTAGGGCCAGCCGAGGTTGCGTCCCGCCGTCAGCCGCGCCACCTCGTCGGGCGGGTGCTCGTTCACGTACTGGGGGATCACGTGGCCGTAGGCGTCGGCGAATTCGCCGTAGGCGCGGTGGAAGGGGTAGGCGATTTCGTCGCGCTCGTTCACCGCTGTCCAGAGCGTGCCGTCGGGCGCGAAGGACAGCCCCTCGCCGTTGCGCACGCCGCTCGCGAACACCTGCATGTGGCTGCCGTCCGGGGCGAAGGACAGCACGCTGGCGCGCGGGGGCGATTCGCCGGGTTCGTCCGGCGTCGCGTTCGAGGCGCTGCCGACAGCGACGTAGATCGTGTGGTCGGGGCCGATCGCGATGCTCTTCGGCCGGTGCACGTCGTCGCCGGTTTTGCTCGTGTCCGGCAGGCCTTTGATCAGCACGGTGCGGGCGCCGGGCGCGCCGCCGGCGCCCCACACGTAGCGGTCGATCTGGTTGGACTCCGCGACGTACAGGTACTGGACGCCTTCGATCGTGTCGAAGGCGAGGCCCTGCGGCGCGGTGAGCCCGGCGATCAGCGTTTTCTGGCTCGCGGAGCCGCCGCCGGGGCCGGGCGTCAGCGCGACGACCTGGCCGGCGGCGGGGGCGCTCACCAGCAGCTGGCCCTGCGGCGTCCAGGCCGCGAAGCGCGCGCCGGCGACCCGTGCCCACACTTCGCCGTGCCAGCCCGCCGGCAGCGCGAGCTTGCGGGGCGTGCCGAACGGCGAGGCTTCGTTGCCTTTCGGCACGATCAGCGTGCTCTGCGCGAGGCTCGCCCGCGCGGCGTGCGCTACAGGCACGGCGAGCAGCGAGACCAGGGCCACGATCAGCGCCAGCGCTCGCCCTCGGGCACGAGTCCGTTCGTGCGTCGCCATCACGCTATTTCAACACAGAGCTGGACTGCACCGCGCAGTATCGGTAGCCTCATGGGCGCCGGGTGCGGAGGGATCGTCGGCAACACGAGGGCGCCTGGCGTGAGGAGAGGGAGATGCACGGGAACTCCGTAGGCAGCTCGCGCCGCCGGCGCGGCGCGTCGCTTCTGAGCACGGCCCTGTTGGCGCTGGGCCTGGTTCTGCTGCTCGCGACGAGCGCATCGGCCGCCTCCTACTCCGCCTCGGCCTGGGGCTACAACGGCTCGGGGCAGCTCGGCAACGGCACGACGACCCTCAGCCGCACGCCGGTGGCGGTGCAGGGCCTCGCGAACGTGATCGCGCTCGCCGCGGGGGGCGAACACAGCCTCGCGCTGCTCTCCGACAACACGATGATGGGCTGGGGCAGCAACCGCGAAGGGCAGGTCGGCGCGGGGCCCGCCGCCGGAAGCCGCACGCCGGTGGCGATCAAGAACTTCCTGACGATCCCCGGCGTGACGGCGATCGCCGCGGGCAAAGAGTTCAGCCTGGCGCTGCTCAAAGAAGGCACGGTGCTGGCCTGGGGCGCGAACGAAGAAGGGCAGCTGGGCAACGGCAAAACCACGAAGGTCACTTCCCCCGGGTCGGTGAAAGGGCTCAGCAACGTCACCGCGATCGCGGCAGGCGGCGAATTCGCGCTGGCGCTGCTCGGCAACGGCACCGTGATGGCATGGGGCGCCGGCAGCGAAGGGCAGCTGGGCAACGGCAAACACAACAAAGCCCTCTCCCCCGTCGCGGTGAAAGGGCTCAGCGGGGTCAAGGCGATCGCCGCGGGCGGCGAACACGCGCTGGCGCTGCTGAACAACGGCAAGGTGATGTCGTGGGGCTCCAACTCCGCCGCGCAGCTCGGCGTGCCGGCCGAAAAAAAGAACATCGGCGAAGGTGAATTCGAAGAAATCGAAATCAACAACAGCGACGTCCCGCTCGAAGTCCAGTCGCTCAGCGGGGCGACTGCCGTCTCGGCGGGCGCCGAACACTCGCTGGCGCTGGTCGGCGGCGAAGTGATGGCGTGGGGCGGCAACGGCTCCGACCAGCTCGGCAACGGCGCCACGGGCGGCACGAGCAACATGCCCACGGCCGTGCAGGGGCTCAGCGGGGTGACGGCGATCTCCGCGGGGGCGCACCACTCGCTGGCGCTGCTCAGCGGCGGCTCGGTCGTCGCCTGGGGCTACAACCCCGACGGCCAGCTCGGCAACGGGTCGAACCTCAACAGCCCACTGCCGGTGGCGGTCAACGGCATCGGCCAGGTGGCCGGCGTCTCCGCCGGTGGCTCGCACAGCCTGTCGTTCGGGGCGCCACCGCCCAGCGTCAGCGGCGTCAGCCCCGCAAACGGCGCGCAGCAGGGGGGCACGCCGGTGACGATCACGGGCGCGAACTTCACCGGGGCCACCGCCGTGCGCTTCGGCTCCAACCCAGCCGCGAGCTTCACGGTGCAGTCCGCGACGACGATCGAAGCCGTCTCGCCGCCGGGGACCGGCACGGTCGACGTGACGGTGACCACGCCCGTCAGCACGAGCGCCGCCGGCGCGGGCGACCGCTTCGCCTACCTGCCGCCGCCGACCGTGACGAAAGTCAAGCTCAACAAAGGCCCCGCCGCGGGCGGGACGACCGTGACGATCACCGGCACCAGCCTCGCCGGCGCGAGCGCCGTCAGCTTCGGCTCCAACCCCGCCGCGAGCTTCACGGTTCTGTCGGCGACGACGATCGAAGCCGTCTCGCCGCCGGGCACCGCGGGGCCGGTCGACGTCACGGTGACCACGCCCAGCGGTACGAGCCCGGTCTCGGCGCACGACGTCTTCAAGTACGAAGCGCCGACGATCGCCTCGCTCAGCCCGGGCGCCGGGCCGGTCGCGGGCGGCACCGGCGTGACCGTCAGCGGCAGCGGCTTCGCCGTCGGCGCCGGCGCCACGGCGTTCAGGTTCGGCAAAGCCGAAGCGACCGAAGTCCAGTGCTCCTCGACCACGAGCTGCACGTTCACGACGCCCGCGGCGAAGAAGGCCGGCGTCGTCGAGGTCAGCGCGGCGGTGGGCAAATCGAAGAGCAAGAAGAACCCGCCCGCCGATCAATTCACCTACGAATAGGCCCACCGGGAATAGGTCCGCGAGGAGCGGCTTGATGTCAAGCCCTCGCGCGTGCCTTCCGAGTGGGAGTGCATGGTCCCGATCGAAGGCGACGGGCACGTCCAGCGCGCCCGCCACACCGCCGCCTGGGCGCGGGCGGCGATCGGCGTCGTCGGCATCGCGCTGATCGCGATCACGCCGTCGCTGCTGGAGCACCCGCTGCTGGGCATCCTGGGCTTCGCGACGATCGTCGGCACCGCTGTCGTGCACCTGGCCGCGAAACGCGTGCGCTGGCTCCAGTTCGAGGAGTCGCTGGCGGGGGCGGCGGCGGTCCTGATCGTCGGCTTCGGTGGCCAGCGCGTCACGGTGCTCAGCATCCTCTGGCTGGCGGCCGTCGCCAGCGGCGTGATGGCCCGCGGCGGGCGCGTGCACTGGATCGGCCGTACGGTCGTGCTCACGGCGCTGGCGCTGCCGGTGATCCTCGAAGGCAGGCTGAGCCTCGAACACGCGGGCCTCAGCGTTGCGGCGGTCGCGCTGCTGTTGACGATCGGGCGGCTCACCGTCGAGCTGAACCACCTGCTGTGGCAGGCGCGCTGGGACGCCGACCACGACGGCCTGACGGGCCTGCTCTCGCGGGCGGCGTTCCACGCCGAGCTCGATCGGGTCAGCGCCGTGGCGCAGGAGCAGGCGCCGGCCTCGCTGCTGCTGTTCGACCTCGACGGCTTCGGCGCGATCAACAAGACCGCCGGGCACGCCCGCGGCGACGAGCTGCTCGCGACGTTCGCGGCGGTGCTGCAAGCGCAGACGCCGGCCGGCGCCGCCGCGGGGCGCCTTGGCGGCGACGAGTTCGCGCTCGTGCTGCGCGAGGGCGACGCGGTCGCGTTCGCGGATGGGCTGCTCGCGCAGCTGCCCGACGACGCCGCGGACGGACACGGCATCTCGACGTGCGTCGGCATCGCCCAGGCGCCGCGCGACGGGGGCGACTCCGAGGCGCTGCTGCGGGCGGCGGACATCGCGCTGCGCGTCGCCAAGCGCGCGCCGGGCGGCGGCGAGGTCTCCGTCTACTCCGGCGGGTCGCTCACCGGCCACGGCCGGCGCAGCGCGCGCGGCGCGCTGCGGCGCGCGATCGACGGCGACGAGCTGACGCTGGTCGTGCAGCCGATCGTCGACGTCCGCACCGGCACGATCCACGCCTACGAGGCGCTCGCGCGCTTCGGTCCCGACGGCGCCAGCGGCCCGCTTCAGTGGTTCTCGCTCGCCGACGAGCTGGGCGAGCGAGAGGCGCTCGAGCGCGCCTGCCTGCGCGCGGCGCTGGAGCTGTTCTGCCGCCGCCCGCACGGGGTGCGCCTGTCGGTGAACCTGTCCGGGACCGTCCTCACCGACCGCCGCACCCAGCGCATGCTCGATTACGTGAACGACCTTTCGGGCCTGATCATCGAGGTGACGGAGGACGCGCTGGTCGAAGGCGAGGAGCGGATCCGTGCGACGACCGAGCCGCTGCAAGCGCGTGGCGCCGAGATCGCGGTGGACGACATGGGCGCCGGCTACTCGGGGCTCGGGCAGATCATGGCGCTGCGCCCCCGCTACCTGAAGCTCGACCGTTCGCTGGTCACGGGGATCGACGGCGACGGCGACCGCGCGGCGTTGATCGGGGCGCTGGCCGACTACGCGCGCCGGGTCGACGGGCTGCTCGTCGCCGAGGGCATGGAGACCGCCAGCGAGCTACAGGCGCTGATCGAGCTGGGCGTGCCGCTGGCGCAGGGCTTCTACCTCGCGCGCCCGGGTCGCCCGTGGCCGCAGGTCGCGCCCGACCGGCTCATCCCCCCAGCGGAGAGGGCGGGATACGCGGTTCGCCGCGCACCCCGTCAATCCGCATCATCAACTCGTCCAAGAAGCACCAAGACCAGTCTTCGCGCGGCTCGATCGAGCGGATGATCGGGTGCCCGCTGTCGCGGGCATGGGCGCTCGCGTGTTTGTTCGGCGAGTCGTCGCAGCAGCCCACGCGCCCGCAGTGCAGGCAGATCCGCAGGTGGAGCCAGGGGTCGCCGGTGCGCAGGCAGTCCTCGCACCCCTCGACCGACTCGGGCAGCTCGGTGATCAGGACCTGATCCAGGTGCGTGCAGCCGGGCATCTCTCCTCACTTTCCTGATTGGGCGAAGGGCAGCCGCACGCGGAACGTCGTGCGGCCGGGCTTCCTGTAGAGCGTCAGCGACCCGTCGTGGCGGTCGACCACGATTCGCCGCGCCGTCGCGAGGCCAAGGCCGGTGCCGAGACCGACGTCCTTCGTCGTGAAGAACGGGTCGAAGATCCGTGGGGCGACGTCGTCGGGCACGCCGGGGCCGTCGTCTGAGACGTCGATCACCGCGCATTCGCCGTCGGCGTGCGTCGCGATCGTGATCGTGCCGCGCTGGCCCAAGGCGTCGATCGCGTTGTCGAGCAGGTTCGTCCACACCTGGTTCAGCTCCGAGCCGCGGACCGTCAGCTTCGGCAGCTCGCGGTCGTACTCGCGGGCGATCTGGATCTCGGTGTGCTTGAGCTTGTAGCCCAGCACCTTCAGCGTCGTCTCCAGGCCCTCGTGCAGATCGACCTCGACCAGGTCGCCGCGGTCCATGTAGGCGTAGGTCTTGACCGCGCCGACGAGACTCGACATGCGCTCGGTCGACTCCTCCAGCTCCGCGGCGAGGCGGCCCGCCGCGAGCGTCGCCGCGACCCATTGCAGCGCCGCGTCCGTCGCGGGGCCCGCCAGCTCGGCGAGGCGGTCGAGCCAGGCCTGGTCGACGCCCGCGACCGCGAGCGGTTCCGCCAGCTTCCAGGCCTCCTGCACGCCGAGCGCTTCCAGGCGCTCCAGCAGCTCGTCTTCGGCGTCGGCGGCGTCGAGGGCGTCGAGCGCGGAGCTCTCCGCCGCGTGCTTGACCGCCTGCTGCTGCAACGCGACCAGCCCCTCCGCCTGCTCGCGCTCGACCCCCGCCTCCACGAAGCGCGCCAGCGCCGCGCTGATCACGTCCAGCGCCTCGGTCATCTGCTGCGCCGCGCGGCGGGCCGCGGAGGCCGGGTTGTTCAGCTCGTGCGCGAGCCCCGCCGCCATCGTCCCCAGCGACGTCAGCCGCTCGCGGTTCTGCTCGCGGCTGGTGATGCGGCTCATCACCGGCGCCACCTGCTGCATCACGCGGCGGTGGATCGCCGGCTGCTCGAACGCCAGGCGGCGGAAGTCGTCGGCGAGCACGAGCGCCATGCGGCAGTCTGTCGCGGCCCGCATGCGCACGCCCAGCGAGCCGCCGGTGAGCGTCGCGATCGCGCCGATCCAGGTCGGCGCCTTGTGCCTGCTGACCGGCTCGCTGGTGCTGCCCTCGACGATCGAGGCCTGCGCGTTGCCTTCGAGCAGCAACTGCATGCCGCGGTTCTCCTCGCCCTGCTCGGCGATGACCCCGCCCGCGGCGACGCGATAGGTGTGCGCGACGGGGACCCACTCCGCGAGCTGCTCGTCCTCGAGTTCTTCGAACAGGTCGACGCCGCGCAGCTCCTCGACCGTGACCGGCGGCTCCTCCGCGGCGCCGGGCAGGGCCTCGACGTCGATCGGCGCGCCCACGGCGCTACGCCTCCGCCAGGTACTCGTGGATCAACGACACCGCCATCGAGCCCTCGCCCACGGCGCTGGCGACGCGCTTGATCGAGCGGGCGCGCACGTCGCCCGCCACGAACACGCCCGGCACGCTGCTCTCCAGCACGTAGGGTTCGCGCTCCAGGGGCCAGCCCGCCGCCTGCGCGTCGCGCCCCGCGAGGATGAAGCCGCGCTCGTCGCGCGCCACGACCCCCTCCAGCCAATCGGTCCGCGGCGAGGCGCCGATGAACACGAAGCAGGCGTCCGCCGGGATCGACTCCTCGCCGTCCGGCCCCTGGATCCGCAGGCGCGTGAGCCGCCCGTCCTCGGACTCCGCCGCGGTCGCCGTGGTGCCGTTGCGAACGTGCACGTTCGGCAGTTCGGCGATCTGCTCGATCAGGTAGTAGGACATCGACTTCTGAAGCGTGGAGCGGACCAGCATCGTCACGCTGGAGGCGTACTTGCTGAAGTAGACGGCGCCCTGGCCCGCGGAGTTCGCCCCGCCGATCACGACGATGTGCTGGTCGGCGCAGGCGCGCGCCTCGGTGATCGCGGCGCCGTAGTACACCCCCGCGCCCGTCAGCTCGGGGAAGCCCGGCGTGTCGAGCTGGCGGTAGGACACGCCGGAGGCGACGATCACGCAGCTCGCCGAGAGCGTCTCGCCGCTGCTGAGCTCGACCAGCCGCGCCGAGCCCTCCACGCGCAGGCGTACCGCCTCCTGCACCGTCAGCAGCTCGGCGCCCAGGCGGCGCGCCTGGTCGGTGGCGCGGCGCGCGAGGTCCGAGCCCGACAGGCCCGCCGGGAATCCAAGGTAGTTCTCGATGCGGCTCGACTGGCCCGCCTGCCCGCCGGGCGCCTCGCGCTCGACCATGATCGTCTTCAGCCCCTCCGAAGCGCCGTAGACCGCCGCCGCGAGGCCCGCGGGCCCGCCTCCGACGACGACGAGGTCGTAGTGGTCCTGCGCCGGGGCGCTCGCCACGCCCAGGCGCTCCGCCAGCTCCAGCACGCTGGGGCGCTCGAGCACCGCGCCGTCCTCCAGCAGCACGACCGGCAGCCGCTCGGGGCTGACGCCCGCCACCTGCAGCAGCTCGCGCGCCTCGGCGTCGCGCTCGACGTCCAGCCAGCGCGCCGGGACGCGATTGCGCACGAGGAAGTCGCGCAGGTCGTGCGACTCCTTCGAGAAGCGGTGCCCGATCACGCGCACGCCGCCCGCCTCCAGGGCCGCGCCGGACTCCCACGTCGTCAGCAGGTCCTCGACCACCGGGTAGAGCTGCTCCTCCGGGGGGTCCCAGGGCTTCAGCAGGTAGTAGTCCAGCGCGACCTCGTTGATCGCCGAGATCGCCGCCTCGGTGTCGGCGTAGGCGGTCAGCAGCACGCGCTTGGCGTCGGGAACGAGCTGGCGCGCTTGCAGCAGGTACTCGGTGCCGGGCATCGCCGGCATCCTCTGGTCGGCGATCAGCAGCGCGACCTGGTCGCCGCGGGCGCGCGACTCGCGCAGGATCTCCAGCGCCTCCGCGCCGGAGCCGGCGCGCAGGATGCGGAAGCGATCGCCGAAGCCGCGGCGCAGGTCGCGCGCCACCGCCGCCAGCACCGCGGGCTCGTCGTCGACCGCGACGATCGCCGGGCGGCGCCCTGACCCGTTCTCGGAGCTCGGCGGCGCGGAGGGATCGGACATCGCGCACCTGACAGTAGTCGCTCCGCGCCGTCTCGGCGGCGAGCTATCCGCGGGCGGCTGGCGGGCGCGTTCAGCCCGCGACGCGCGGGCCGATCCGGTAGACGGCGCCGGCGGTGTCGTCGCTCACGTACAACGACCCATCCGGACCGGCGACCACATCCGCAGGCCGACCCCAACGTCGGCCGGAGGCTTCTTGAAAGCCCCCGATCAGCACGATCGCTCCGCCCAGCGTGCGGGCCTTGCGTTCCCAGGGCATCCACAGCACCGCGGGGGCCCGGGGCGGCGTGCGGTCCCACGAGCCATGCGTCGCCACCACCGCGCCGCCCGACCACGGGGCGCCCATCGCGCTGCCGCGCAGGAAGTGGAAGCCCAGCGGCGCGCTGTGCGCCGGCAGCCCGCGCTCGATCCGCGGCAGCGTGCCGCACTTCAGCGGCGCTTCCCCCGGGTTCGTCCTGGCGTCCGGCGTGAACGGCATGTTCGCCAGCTGGAAGGCCGTCGTCGCCGAGCCCGGTGTGACGTCGGGGTCCGGGTTGCAGTAGGGCCAGCCAAGGTTGCGCCCCGCCGTCAGCCGCGCCACCTCGTCCGGCGGGTGTTCGCCGACGTAGTTGTCGATCGTCTGCCCGAACGCTTCGGCGTGGCCTTCGTAGGGGCCGTGGAAGGGGTACGGGACTTCGTCGCGCTGGTTCACCGCCGTCCACAGCGTCCCGTCCGGGGCGAACGCCAGGCCCTCACCGTTGCGCACGCCGCTCGCGAACACGCGCCCGTGGCTGCCGTCGGCGCGGAAGGCCAGGATGCTGGCCCGCGGGAGCTTTTCGCCCGGCGGGTCCGGCGAGGCGTTCGAGGCGCTCCCCGCCGTCACGTAGATCGTGTGGTCGTGGCCCACCGCGATGCTCTTCAGCCGGTGCACGTCGTCGCCGGAGGGGTCCGTGTCCGGCAGGCCGCGCACCAGCACCCTGCGCGAGCCGACCGTCCCGTTCGCACGCCAGAGATAGCGGTCGATCTGGTTCGACTCCGCCACGTACAGCACGCGCTTGCCCTTCAGTGTGTCGAACGCCAGGCCCTGGGGTTCGGTCAGGCCGCCGATCAGGACCTTCGCCCGGGGCGCGCTCATCCCCCGGCCCGGCGTCAGCGCCACCACGCTGCCGTAGCTGGGGGCGCTGACCAGCAGGCGGTGCTGCGGGGTCCACGCCATGAAGCGGGCGTCGCCCACGCGCGCCCACGCTTCCGCGTGCCAGCCCGAGGGGATCGTCAGCGCGTGCGGGACGTTCAGCGGCGGGGCCGCGTTCGCGCGCGGGACCGACAGCGGGACCTGCGTCGTCGTGGCGGACGCCGTGGCGCCGCCGCCGTTCGGCGCCACGGCCGGGTGGGCGCCCGCGGTGCCGTTCTGCTTCGCGCAGGCCGTCAGGCAGGCCGCCGCCGCGAGCAATGTCGCCGTCAGGCGCATCGCTCTCATTTCAGCAGAGGGCTTGACATTAGGCGCCGACCCACTCCGGAGGGCGCCCGCAGGCCTTATCGTCACGTCCGTGAGCGAGCGGCGCGTGGCCACGAACGGGATCGAGCTGAGCGTGCGCGAGGAGGGGCCTTCGGACGGCCCGCTGGTGGTCCTCTGCCATGGCTTCCCCGAGCTGGCCTACTCCTGGCGCCACCAGATCCCGGCGCTGGCCGATGCCGGCTACCGCGTGCTGGCGCCCGACATGCGCGGCTACGGCGACAGCTCGGCCCCCGCGGCCGTCGAGGCATACGACGTGCAGACGCTGTGCGCCGACCTCACCGGGCTGCTCGACGCCGCCGGGGAGCAGCAGGCGATCTTCGTCGGGCACGACTGGGGCGCCAACGTCGTCTGGCAGCTCGCGGTGCTCGCCCCCGAGCGGGTGCGAGCCGTCGCGGGGCTGAGCGTGCCCTTCGTGCCGCGCGCCCCCGCGGCGCCCATCCCCATCATGCGCCGCCACCTTGGCGAGGACTTCTACATCGTCTGGTTCCAGCAGCCCGGGCTCGCCGACGAGGCGCTCGCCCGCGACGTGCGGCGGACGCTGACCACCAGCCGGCAGTGGACCGCGCAGTGGGCCGAGGAGGACGGGCGCGAGCCGCGGCGGCCCGACTGGCTCTCCGAGCAGGAGCTCGAGGTCTACGTCGAGGCCTTCCAGCGCACCGGCTTCGCCGGCGGCCTGAACTGGTACCGCAACATCGACCGTAACTGGGAGCTCACCGAGCGTGTCGCCGACCGGCGCATCCAGCAGCCGGCGATGTTCCTCACCGGCGAGCTCGACCCCGTGCGCCGCTTCATGCCCGCCGAGGCCATGCGCGGCTGGGTCACCGACCTGCGCGCCGAGATCGTCGTCGCCGGGGCCGGGCACTGGGTGCAGCAGCAGGCGGCGGGGGAGGTTAATGCGGCGCTGCTGGAGTTTCTTGGGGGGGTTTGAGGTATAGGTAGGCCGCCCGAGACGGGCGTGAAGCGGTGCGGGCGAGCAGGCAGCCGCTCGGTGACTCGGATAATCTCGACCAGCCGATTATGTCGAGCTTTACGCTGCTGGGGGATCAGCCGCAGACCGGCGTCGCGGACCCGCTTGGGTTTGACGGTCTGGCGAGTGGCCTTGCGGAGACTGTGATCGCCTCGCGTAAGGCGAGTCCTTTCACACTTGGGATCCTCGCCGGCTGGGGAATGGGCAAGAGCACTCTGATGCTTAGCCTCCGCGCGAAGCTGGACGAGCAGCCGGATATCGCCACGGTCTGGTTCAACGCATGGTCAGCCGGCGACACAGGGACGCTCGAGGGCCTGATCAAGACCGTCCTCAACGAGATGGACGCGAACGTGCTTCGGCGCGCGCTTCGCAAGAAGCAACTGATGAGCTGGGTACGCGTCATCGTCAGCGTCGTCGCGGGCTTCTTGCGGGTGGGCAACGTGGTCGACGAACTCTGGCGGTCCGTCGAGGTGGACCCGCGAACGCGCAATGAGTTGCGGGAGCTGATGCAGGAAGCAATCGGGCGCTGGCGCGAGAAGAACAGCGGAGTACCCGGTGGACGCCTGCTCTGTGTGTTCATAGACGACCTCGACCGTGCGTCTCCCCAGGGAGTGTTCGACGTGTTCGAGGCAGTGAAGCTGTACCTGGACGTCGAGGGGCTGGTGTTCGTCATCGGCTACGACGAGGAGATCGTCTCCGAGGCGATACTCGAGAAGAAGCACTACAGCAAGGCGATCAAGAGTCACGATTATCTGGAGAAGATCGTCCAGATCACCTATCGGATTCCCAGGCCCGGGCTCGAGCAGGCCAGTGCGCTGCTCGACGCGTGCACCTCCGAATCCGGCGCCTTGGAGAGCTTCGAACGAGCGGAGCGCTCGCTCGTGATCGAACAAAACGAACGCAATCCCCGCCGGATCAAGCGTTTCGTGAACGGCTTCCGGCTTGCGTACGGAATGAACGCCGAGTGGCGGAGCTACACATCGGACAGCCTCATCCGCGTGCACTTGCTGTACATGTACTTCCCTTTGTTCGCCCGGATGTTGGACAGCCCCGGGGAGCGCGACCCGGTCGAGGAGTTCGTTACTTATCGGACCGCCCGAGAGGCTCTCCGCCGTCGCGTCGATCGCAGTGACGAGCAGTGGGCGTCCGTGCGGCGGGCCTTCGAATCCTACGAACTCACGCCTCCACCACTCGAGCCCGCAGCGCTGCTCAGTTCGCTCGAGCAGTACGTCCCCAACCTGTTCCCTCAGCTCGCAGGGGAGGAGGAGTTCGTCTCGCTGATCAGCTCTTTGGGTGATAGCCGCGAGTGGCTGATGTTGCGCACGCAGCTCAGTGAGGGCGGAGGGCCGCGGCCCGGGGCGAGCGACGGCGAGGCATCGGCGCCGCCCCCGATCACCGCAACCGTCGAGCTGCGCGCCCTTGTCGTCGGTGGCGGTGGCACAGCCGATCGTTCCCTCGCAAGGGGGCTGCACGAGCGCGCAGCTCGGGCGACCTTTGTCGCCAGCTTCGCCGAGGCAAACGCTCTGCTCACACGCCGGAGCGGCTTCGAGGCGCTTGTCGTGATGCTCGATCGTGGCGACGGTCCCGATGCCAGCCTGGACGAAGTCGAGCGCCTGCGGGAGGCGAACCTGGCGCCGCCGCTCGTTGCGGCACTCACCTCCCGGCCCACTCCGGTGCTGGAAGCGCGAGCCCGGTCGATGGGCGTCCTGATGACCGATGACGAGACCGTGCTGATCGAGTGGCTCGCCGCTCCCGAGCAGCGGGGCACTGGCGGCCCGCCGGCGCCAACCCAGACCTCACCGCCCACGCCGAGCGACGGTCCCGCGGAGGCGGCGGCCGCGCGAGAACTGGCCGACGACCTGAGCTCGCAGGGTGAGATCGGGCGGGCGATCGACGTCTACGCCGGGGCCGCAAAGGGAGGCGATGCCCAGGCCAGCGTCAAGCTCGGCCATCTCCTGCTGCAACAAGGGGAACGCGTCGGCGCCGAGAGCGCCTACCGGGCGGCCGTCGAAGCTGGTGACCCGGACGCGATGTTCAGCCTGGCCGTGCTGCTGGGAGAACAGCAGCGCACGGCCGAGGAGCTGGAGCTGTATGACGAGCTGGCCGCCCGCTTCGGCGATTCGACGGACCCGAGCCTCCAGGAGCTGTCGGCGCGAGCCCTCTACAACAAGGGCATCGTTCTGGAAGAACGCAGTAATTTCCCGGAGGCGCTGGGGGTGTTCGAGAAGCTGATCGGCCGCTACGGGGAGTCGGCGGAGCCGCGCCTGCGCGAGCAGACCGCACGGGCGTTCTTGAACATGGGCGTAGTGCTCGGCAACCTCGACCGATCCCAGGACGAGCTCCTCGCTTACGAGCAGCTCGTCGATCGCTACGGGGACTCGACCGAGCCCGTGCTGCGCGAACAGACCGCGCGAGCACTTTTCAACCGCGCCGTGACGCTCGCCGAACTTGACCGCGAGGACGAGGCGCTCCCGATATATGACGAGCTGATCGATCGCTATGGGGACTCGCCCGAGCCGCGACTGCGCGAGCCTGCTGCAAGCGCTCTACTCAACAAGGGGGGAGTGCTTGCCAGGCGCGGGCTCAAGGAGGATGCACTCCGCGTCTACGAGGAGCTGGTCGATCGCTACGGGGAGTCGACGGAGCCGCGCCTGCGCGAAGAGACCGCGAAGGCACTGGCGAACCGGGGCATGCTGCTGGCCGAACTCAAGCGCAGCGACCACGCGCTCGCGGTATATGGCGAGCTGATCGATCGGTATGCGGACTCGACCGAGCCCGCGCTGCGCGAGCGGACCGCGAGGGCGCTGCTCGACAAGGCCATCCTGTTCCAAGATCTTGAGCAGCGGGATGAAGCGCTTGCCACCGTCAACGAAGTGATCGCGCGCTACGGGAAAGATGAGTCACAAGCCGTTCTCGCGATCGTCGCTGACGCCACGATTCTTCGCGAACTACTCGAAGAACAGTCGGAGGACGAGGAGGAGTGAGTTAGCAGTGGGCGATCCTGGATTCGAACCAGGGACCTCTTCCTTATCAGAGAAGCGCTCTAACCGACTGAGCTAATCGCCCGAATCGCTTGCGGGACGGAGCCGAGACCGGCGTCGTCCACATGCGTCGAGATCGTCCATCTTACCGGCGCCCGGCGCAACTGAGCCCTCCGCGAGGCACCGAGTGCTTCCTTCGTTGCGCAGAGGTCTAGATTCGACTATCTGGAATGTTCCAGGAGACCCGGAATCGCCCGGGGGCGCAGCCGCCGCGCCAGCTCAATCGCCTCCTCCGGCGTCCCGAACGAAAGCTCCGCCCGGTAGCCGCCGCCTGCCGGGCGAACCTTCACCTCGGAGCCGAGCGCCGCCTCCAGCGCGTCGGCGATCTCCCGCGCCGCCGCGACCTGGTCCGGGTGCGCCGCGGTCATTCGCTTGCGTGGCGCGCCCGCGCGAGAAGGGTCCTGAGCGGCGTTCTGTTCGCGCGCCCTGGCTTCGACCGTCCGCACCGACCAGCCCTCTCGTGCCGCGGAGCGGGCCAGGCTCGCGCGAGCCGCATGGTCTTCGGCCAGCAGCAGCGCGCGTCCATGGCCCTCGCTCAGCTTGCCCTCCTGCACCAGCTCGATCGCCTCTTCGGGCAGGTCCAGCAGCCGGATCAGGTTGCTCACCGCCACCCGGCTGCGCCCCACCCGCCGGCCGACCTCCTCACGGGTCAGCTCCAGCTCCTCGACCAGCGCCGCGCAGGCCCGCGCCTCCTCGATCGGGCTCAGGTCCTCGCGGGCCATGTTCTCGATCAGCGCCAGCTCGATCGCTTCGGCGTCGTCACGGGGGCGCACGAGCGTGGGGATCGTCTCCAGGCCCGCGATCTGCGCCGCCCGCCAGCGCCGCTCGCCCGCGACGATCTCGTACGTGCCGCCGGCCTTCGGGCGCACCAGCACCGGCTGCAGGACGCCACGGGCCCCCAGCGAGTCCGCCAGCGTCTGCAGCGCGTCCTCGTCGAAGCGGCGGCGCGGCTGGGTCGGGCTCGGTTCGATCAGCTCCACCGGCAGCTCGCGCAGCTCCTGCTCGCTCTCCGTGACGGCGTCTCCTCGCGAGGACACCGACAGGATCGCGTCCAACCCACGGCCCATCCCTGGCTTTGGTCTAGCCACGTGCAGCAACCTCCTTCGCCAACTCGAAATATGCCTCTGCGCCCGCGCTGTGCGGGTCGTGATGCGTCACCGGAAGCCCGTAGCTCGGAGCCTCGCCCACCCGCACGTTGCGCGGGATCACCGTCGAGAACACGAGCTCGGGGAAGTGCTCGCGGACCTCGCGCTCGACGTCGCGCCCCAGGCGGGTGCGGCTGTCGTGCATCGTCAGCAGCATTCCCGCAACAGTCAACCTCGGGTTCAGCTCGCGCTGCACGAGCGCGAGCGTCTCCAGCAGGCCGGCCAGGCCCTCCAGCGCGAAGTACTCCGTCTGCACCGGCACGATCACCCGGTCGGCGGCTACAAGCGCGCTGACGGTGAGCGGCCCCAGTGAGGGAGGACAATCGAGCAGGATGTAGCGAAAGCGCTCGCGGAGCGGGTCCAGCCGCTCGCGCAGGCGCTGCTCGAAACCCTCGATCCGGGGCAGCTCGACGTTCGCGCCGGCGAGCCCCGCGCCCGCCGGCAGCAGCCGCAGGCCGTCCACGCTCGTGTCGTGCAGTGCCTGCACCGCCGACGCCTCGCCCGTCAGCACCTCGTACAGCCCCGGCGCTACTGTCCGCGGCACGCCCAAGCCCACGGTCGCGTTCGCCTGCGGGTCGACGTCCACGAGCAGCGTGGGGTAGCCCGCCTCCGCGATGCAGGCGCCCACGTTCAGCGCCGTCGTCGTCTTGCCGACGCCGCCCTTCTGGTTCGCAATCGCGTAGACCGTGGCCATCCGGCTGCAAGCTAGCGACGTTTGCGGTCAGAGGCCGCGCTCGGGCTCGCGATCCTCGCTCCCAGCGCTGTTTAGGAGCCGAGCGGGCGCTTTCGCGCCATCCCCGCCCGCCGCGGGAAGCGGCCCGGGGTCTCACCGGTCTTGCGCCACACGTGCAGATGGCGGTCCGTCGCCGACGGGAACGGCCTGACCTCGCGTATCTCCCGCAGCTCCAAGCCCAGTGCCCGCCCCGCCAGCGCTGCGGCGCGCTCGTCGCCGTCGTCGCGCCTGCCGCGCCAGTCGATCAGCATCCCCCCGGGACGCAGCAGCGGCGCCGCGTACTCGAGCACCACCGGCTGTGGCGCGAGCGCGCGGGCGACGACCACGTCGTTCGCCAGGCGGCCCTCCTCCCACTCCTCCGCCCTCGCGCACACCACGTTCGCGTTGCCGATCCTCGCCCCCGTGAGCAGGCGAACCAGGAACTCGCACTTGCGGCGCTGGCTCTCCACGAGGCTCACGTGGGCCGACGGCAACGCCACTGCCAATACCGCCCCCGGGAAGCCGGCACCAGCGCCCAGATCCGCGATCGCACACCCTTCTGCCCCCAGCTCCTGCACCTCCAGGGCGGACAAGGCGTCAGCGAGGTGGCGCTCCACCGCCGCGTCGGGCTCGCGCACCGTAGTTGGCGCCGAGTCGTCGCGCTCCAGCAAATCCAGGATCGAGCCCAGCTGATCCAACTGAGCCGGCTCCAGCGCGTAGGGCCCCAGCCCAGCCCACCGCGCCTCGATGTTTCCCGTGAAACGTCCCTGCGTGGGATCAGTCATCCACAGGCGATACGACGAGGAAGCGCCGTGGCTCCTCACCCTCGCTGTGGGTTTCGATGCCCGCCCGCTCGCGCAGGTATTCGTGCACGATCCTCCGCTCGGAGGGCGGCATCGGCTCCAAATCCACCGGGCGGCCGTCGCGGAGAGCCTCCTCCACGGCCTCGTCGGCGTCCTCGCGCAGCATCTCGGCGCGCCGCTCGCGATATCCGTCGGCGTCGATCTCCACGCGCGTCTGCGAGGGGCCCTCGGGGAAGACGATCCGCTGCGCCAGATGCTGGACGGCGTCGATCGTCTGCCCGCGGCGGCCGATGAACAGACCGACGTCGTCGCCTTCGAGCCTTCCGCTGAGCACGCCGGAGCTTTCCTCAACCTCAACCTCAGCGTCGAGTCCCAGCCCGGCGACGACTTCTTCCAGCAGCTCTTCGAGCAGCTCGCCCGGCTCCAGCTCCTCGTCGTCCACAAGGGCACCCTGTTCGTCGCTCATCGTCTCCTCCCAGACCTTTTCTTCTTCTTGCTGCGCGGCGGTCGCGGCGGTGGGGCGGACGGTTTCGCCTTGCCCTCGGGCTCGGTGGCGGCAGAGGACGCCCCTCCTCCAGCGAGACGCCCGAGCAGCCCGCCACCGCCTGACGCACCACTGCCACCGTCACCGCCGCCACCGCTGCTCACGCCCGCGAGCGCGGGCTTCAGCGGTCGCGTCGACTTGCCGTTGGTAGACCCGCCTGCGCCGGCCGGCTCCGGGGGTGGCCCGAGATGTCGTTTGATCAGGTACTGCTGCGCGATCGTCCACAGGTTCGTGGTGATCCAGTAGACGAGCAGCCCCGCCGGGTACCGGTACAGGATCACGACGAAGACGACGGGGAGCAGCAGCATCAAGCGCCGCTGGTTCGGATCGGCGCTGGCGGTGGCGACGAGCGTCGAGAACACCTGCGAGCCGACGTAGAGCAGGATCAGCACGATCAACGCCGCGCCCGTCGCCTTTTCGGTGATGTCGGGCAGGAACAGGAACTTCGCCGAGTGCGGCGCGACGACGTCGCAGCCGATTTCCGAGAGGCCCTTTATGTGTTTGCCCGCGTGCGTGACCGCGCCCGAGGGGATTTCGCTCGCCTTCGCGAAGTGCCTTCCCAGCACGCTTTCGTAGTGCTGTTTGAGCTGGTCGCCGCAGATGTCGATCTTCAGGTCCGTTCGCAGCATGTAGAACAGCGAGACGAAGACCGGGAGCTGGAGCAGCAGCGGCAGGCAGGAGGCCAGCGGGTTGATTTTGTTCTCCCGGTAGAAGTTCATGATCTCCTGCTGCTGGCGCTGTTTGTCCTCCTTGTACTTCTCTTTCAGCGCCTGGATCTGCGGGGAGAGCCGCTGCATTTCCTGCATGCCCTTCAGCTGCCTGAAAGTCAGCGGCACGAGCACCCCGCGGATCAGCACCGTCAGCCCGACGATCGCCAGGCCCCAGCTGCCACCCACGATGTTGTCGTGGATGAAGACCATCACCGACTCGAACGCGCTGATCAGCGGCGAGAACGCGTCCTCGATGACGTTTGCAAGGATTGGCATGCGCTGTGACTTGGCTGTTCGCGGTCTGCTGGGCGGCTAGTAGGTCGTGCTGGGCGGCTCGTGGCTCATCTTCGGGGCGGTCGCTGCGGCGGGCTGTCCGGCGGCGGTGGCATCACCCGCCGGCTTCGGCTAGGTGCAACCGCGGTGTCCGGACGTGAACACTCGCTGCGCCTCCACGGGATCGTATCCGCCGTAGCTCCACGGGTTGCACCTCAGCAACCGCCAGGCCGCGAGCACAGCCCCCTTCAGTATGCCGAAGTCCCTGATCGCCTCGAACGCGTAGCGAGAGCACGTCGGCTCGTACTTGCAACGGCGGGGGATCGCCGGCGAGATCAGACGCTGATAGACGACGATCGGCGACGTCGCCACCATACGCAGGGCGCGGCGAGACCAGGCGGCGGGTCGCTGCTCCTCCCCCGCCTGCGCGCTCGCCTGGGCCGCTCCTTCGGCGCTCATCCGCGGCGCTCCTCCACGCCGATGGACTCCTCCGCGGAGCCGTCGGGCTCCGCATCCGAAGAGGCCTCCGCATCCATCGGCGCCTCCCGCTCGGGCGCGCCTTCCTCGACAGCAGAGCCGTCCGGCCGCAGGCCGGACTTCACGATCAGCTCGCGCAGCGCCTCGTCGATCCCCTGCAGGCCGTCTCGCTGTGCGAGCTCGGCTGCCGAAGGCCTCGCGACCACGACGACGTCGTGGTCGGCGGGCAACTGCCCTTCGTTGCTCGCAAACGCCTCGCGCAGCAGGCGCTTGATGCGGTTGCGCTCGACGGCGCCCCCGACCTTGCGCGACACCGACAGGCCGAGCCGCGGCCTTGAAGCCGAGGGGTTCGGGAACGTGTAGAGGACCAGGTGGCGGTTCGCGGTCGAGCGACCCTGGCGGTAGACGCGCTCGAACTCGGCGCTGCGCGAAAGGCGACCGCGACCCGCTCCGCGCGGCTTCATCGCCAAACCCTCACCCTCAGGTGGAGAGTCTCTTCCGGCCCTTGTCCCGGCGGCGCTTGAGCGTGAGCCTGCCGGCACGCGTACTCATGCGCGCACGGAAACCGTGCGCGCGGGCGCGCTTACGCTTCTTTGGCTGGTAGGTCCGCTTCATCGTCGTTCGGCGCCTGCGACCGATCTCCTGCCGAGGAAGATCCACCTCCTCGCGAGCCGTCGGGCGAGCGCTCCAGTATAGGCGCGGGCGCCGCTCAGCGCCAGCGGCATGACCACCTCCGTTTTTCTCGGCAGTTGCGGTCAGCCCGCATGACGGCTCGCGGCCGTCGGCTATAGTCGCGGCCCACCGGGCCTCCGGGCCCCACTTCAATAGCCGTCCCGCATCGCCCTGGGAGGAGTCGATTCACGCTGCCGTGAGCGCCGAGCTCGAGCACATATGGTCACGCGTGCAGGCTGAGCTCGCAAGCGCCGTCGAGGAGAGCGCATACCGCATCTGGCTGGCCCCGCTGCGCGCCCACGAGCTGTCTGACGGTCGCCTGCTCGTTCTATCCCAGCCCGGGGCGGGCGCATGGATCAGGGATCGCTTCGGGCGCGTGCTCGAGGCCTGCGCCGAGCGCGCCATCGCCCCCGGCATCACCGTCGAGCTCGTCGACGAGACGCCGGGACTCTCAAGCGAAGACGAACCTCGCCGCGAGGGCGACGGCAGCAGCGGCAGAGGCGGGTGTGACAGGCGTCAAGCCTCGCCCGAGCGCCCCCCCGTGGAGCCCGGTGAGCCGCTGGACCGAAGGGCGACGCGGCAGTCGCGGCCGGGACCGCTGGGCAATCCGAAGTTCACCTTCGGTCAGTTCGTGATCGGTGACGGCAACCAGCTCGCGCACGCCGCGGCACTGGCCGTGGCCGAGCTCCCGGCCTACGCGTACAACCCGCTCTTCATCTGCGGGCCGCCCGGAGTCGGCAAGACGCACCTGCTGGGCTCGATCGCGGCGCTGCTCCTCTCCCACAGCCCTGGCCTCACGGTCAGGTGCACGACCGGCGAGGCGTTCACGAACGAGTTCATCGACTCGCTGGGCGCTCGCAGGACAGAAGCCTTCAAGGCCCGCTTTCGCGACGTCGACGTGCTGCTTCTCGACGACGTGCAGTTCCTCGAGAACAAGACCCGGACCGAGGAGGAGCTGTTCCACACCTTCAACGCCCTGCACGACGGCGGTCGCCAGATCGTGCTCACCTCCGATCGCCCCCCACACGACCTGCAAGCCCTCGAGGACAGGCTGCGCGAGCGCTTCGCCGCGGGCCTCGTGGCCGACATACGTCCCCCCGACCTTGCAACCAGGACCACGATCCTGCGCAAGCGCGCGCAGCACGACGGCATCGAGCTCGACGGAGACGAGGCGCTGCTGGCGATCGCCGAGCGGGTCGACAGCAACGTGCGGGCACTCGAGGGGGCTTTGATCCGGGTCGTCGCCTTCAGCTCACTGACGAGGCGGCCGCTCACGAGAGCGCTGGCCGAGGAGGTGCTGGACACGCTCTATCCCCAACCCGCGCCCCACCTTCGGCGCGGGCCCTGCTCGATAGAGGCGATCCAGGCCACGGTGGGCGAGCAGTTCGGCATCAGCCCCGAGGAGCTGCTCTCCGGTGGGCGCAGCCCCCGCATAGCCTGGCCGAGACAGCTCGCGATGTTCCTCTCGCGGGAGCTGACCGAAGAATCCCTGCCGGCGATCGGGCGGAGCTTCGGAGGAAGGGACCACACCACGGTCCTGCACGCCTGCCGCAGGGCGCAGGAGCGGCTCTCGAGCGACGACGACGCCAAGAGGGCTGTCGACAGGCTCCGCGACATGCTCACAGCCGGTGGTGCAACAGCAGCCAAACCGCCCCTCGACCGCGGCGCCTGAGAGACTGCATCACCACAAACCACAGCGCCATCCACAGCCACACGCGCCCGCCTCACGCC
>Ga0335072_10001996_pt1 | contig 32196 bp, 33 predicted proteins | sample Lox_Sample_21_FD_206725 | JGI IMG/M metagenome (GOLD analysis project Ga0335072, IMG submission 206725) | Soil microbial communities from Loxahatchee National Wildlife Refuge, Florida, United States - Lox_Sample_2.1 | ecosystem: Environmental > Terrestrial > Soil > Wetlands | place: USA...
CCAGGTCGCCGAGAGTGGGACGCACGATCATCTCGTGGATAGCGGCGGATTGTACTCTGAACTTTGGAGTGGTATGTCTACCTCAATACGGTGGCAGGGGAACAATACTGACTTTCACCTTTAGCTCAAGAGACTCTCTTCAAGGAGAATAACGAAAAGGTACCATTGGACGAAAGTTCAAAATAATGCAGATAAAGACCTCTTGGTCTCGCCTAAATTCATTTCGCCATGGCAACATCAAATCATCTGGCCGCAGTTATGGGCCGGGTATATGTGACGAAGCATGCAATCGCTTAGTATCATGTGCAGACCGTCTCAGCTCAGCCGTAGCGTTACTGCATAACGCCAAACTCTACTTCAAGAGTAAACCGAATCCATGTTTATCTTCGACAGATTCTCCGGGATCGCTGATGTCCCGGCGTGCCTCGTGCCATCATAATTCGTCGTCTTGCCTCCCCAGAACAACCCTTCGCCAGTGGTACTCCAGTCGTCTATAAGGTCTGCGAGAGTCTGAATGTGGCCGAAAGCGGCCGGTTGTGGCCCTTTCGGCCTCCGCGCAGCTAGATAAGTGATGAAGAGAGCGAACATGATGGCAGTGCCACCGAATGCGATCGCGAATGGCAGACGGACGACCACTGCGAGAGACCTTAGTCCGTCGTTGGTATCAGAGCCGCTATTGGAGCCATTCAAATCTTCCACTGGCAATGACGCGAGAGCGACTGTCTGACTTAACAAGAAGTGCATGACCACTTTCGCGAAGAAGAGAATACTGCTGTGCCAGCTTGTGGCAGCAGTCACGAAGGGATTGGTCCGATACCAGGCACCTTCCTTCCTTCGCCGATTGTCTCCAAATTCTGGCAGCGCCGCTTTTCTCCACACACTCTCATCCCGCCACATGTGAGCGAGAAGCTCTGCGGAATGCAAGGTCAAGGTTTGCAAAACCTGCAGAGCAAAAAGGAACAGCAACGCCAGGATTGCTTGCACCACCGTATGATACGTTGCGATTGAACTGGCCCCAGACTTCGAAGTGAAAAAGCCAAGCGGCGTGTTCACCAAGGAAATGCCCGAAAACCCATACTGAACACCTTCGACAGCCCCCCACGCCGCCACGGGAACCGACGCGAGCAACGCGAAACCCCACACTGCGGCCGTCACCACCCTCACCGCGCTCCTCGCGCTCCACGCGCCCCGCTGCCACGCCCGCGGCCTGCGCGCGTCGCTCTTCGCCGCGCGGTCGTGCACCGCCAGCATGCAGCGGGCGGGCACGCGGCCGGTGCGGGCGCGCAGCGCGGCCAGCGTCGTGTTCAACGGGTTGGCGCTCCAGGTCGGCACGGCGCGGACGAGGCAGGCGAGCGCGAGGGCGGAGGTGCCGAGGAGCGCGACGCCCAGCGCGAAGAGCGCGGCCGCGTTGACCGCCGTGGACTCGTACGCGAACGCCTGCGGATCCGCCGCGCCCCAGAACTGGATGAACAGCTGGCCCGCTGCTGCCGGGCCCAGCGCCAGGAACATGAAAGAGAATGCGTTGACCGCCCAGTGGTGCAGCCAGCTGCTGCGCGTGCGGGTCAGCAGCCGGATGTTGGTGTTGTAGTGCAGGCGGCCTTCGCTGTAAAGCGCCCAGCGTAGCGACGTGCTGTGCATGTAGCTGAGTTGCTCGGTCATGAATGTGAGCACGAACAAGACGCCAAGCGTCAGCACTTCCCTGGCGGCGGTACCTAGGTTGACATGGTCGATCTGGGCGGATGGCTTCGCGGCATAGATATATATGCTGTAGGCGAGGCATCCAGCAGCTGTGAGCACTCCAGCGACAACAATGGCTATTGATGCTTGCCGCGTTTGGACTGAGCGATCGAACAGCGGAAGATTAGAATTAGGGTCGTTGAATGTTTTTGGCAATGGACTTTGGCGCAACGGCCACTCCAGTGGACTCCTGGTGGGACTGAAGATCTTGGGATTAAACAGTTTCGGGCTGGTGGCTTGCTGGCCGTCGTCGCTGAACTGGACATACTCGTCCAAGTTGTCATGGTAGGATCTCCTGAAAACGCTGCGACTGTTGAGCGAGGATCGGAGTGAAGACAAGATGTTCTCCGTCTGCCATAGCCGGGACTCGTGAATATCCGGTCTATCCTCAAACAGCCCTTTCCCCGGCTCCATTCTATCACCTTTGGATAAAATGTCCGCAAAGTGCCAGACGAGAGGATGATGCAACGGGAGATATCTGAGGAGACTCAGAGATCTGTTAGCACATCGTCTTGGCCGTGAAACGGAATGTGAAACTAATATCTCGGCTCGTTATTACAAAGTAGCGTGCGGTTTCATATGAAAGTCATCATATAAATGATACACCGCGGTTGACTTTAGACTGGCTAGAGCCGACAATGAGTACAAGATGGAAAGTGAAAAAACGAGAGAAAACTGCGCACGGCAGAGGGCTTACACAATGACTGAATCATGTAGTTATTAAAAGAGGTCGCGAAATGAGGCACAGTGCAGCTATTAAGGAACAAACATGGCGTTTTCAACGGCTGTGCATCGCTATGCAGCAGCGGCGGAGCATTGCATTTGAGTAGGGGTTGAAGGCGCTAATAACCACATGAAACGGGAGACCCTACAGTAATTACTCTCCGCCACAATAATTTAGATGGCATCCCTGACGAACAACAATGACCTCCGATTGCCGCGGCAGAGCTCTAAGTGTTATGAGCAGTTTGAATGCGGCGTCGTTCTTGTGGGTGATTTTGATTGGTTAAATGTTTGAATGGTGGGTGAACCACCGATGACAGCGCTTACCTCCCTAGTTGGTATTGACTGATGGAATTGAATGCATGTCATCGAGTTAAGAAATGAAGATGGATTGATTTCTCCAGACAAAATTGGCTACGTCGTTGCACCCGCGCCTGAAGTGCCCCCATCAACATCCAGCAGTGCGGTTTCTTCGGGATCCTTCGGCTTCACCAGTCTGATGGCCAATTCGGGGTCCTTTGAATACACAAGCAAACCAATGACAGCAACAGCGTTCCATGGATTCGCGGCCTCACTGGCTTCAGCAGCAGGAGGAGCTTCGTCAGGCACAGCCGGTGCTTCGCTACCTGCTTTGTCGGCAGACGAACCTGCTTCTTTATCATCAGCACCTGCCGGCGCTTCTACTTTTCCTTTCTCAGCGTCTTCCTTTCCTTTCTCAGCGTCTTCTTTTCCTTTCTCGGCATCTTCTTTTCCTTTCTCGGCATCTTCTTTTCCTTTCTCGGCATCTTCTTTTCCTTTCTCAGCATCTTCCTTTCCTTTCTCAGCGTCTTCCTTTGCTGTGCCCTGTTCATTCGTCGACTTTGTATCGCCTTCTTCAGATTTCCCTGCCTGGTTAGCATCTTTGGCATCTTTAGCATCTTTAGCCGCTTCTTTTTCACGCTCTTCCAACTTCTTCTTCTCCTTTTCTTCTCTTGCCTTTTTCTCCTTAGCGAGCTTCTGCTTCCGCTCCTCTTGCTCTTCCTCAAATCCACCTTTTGCATGCGCAATGTCATAATTCAGTCCAATTTGTCTCAACTTCTGAGGGTTCTCCTCCGCTGCAAGTTTCACCACGGCATCAACAGTGGGCTGAGTATTGTCTCGAGTTGCAGCAAGTTTGGGCAATACCTCGTATGTGCCCACTGGTAGATCAATTTCAGCAGATATAGATCGATCAGAACCTCCGTACTGGGCGCCATGAGCACGGAGGAGATATTTTTCCAGCTCATCATTCTCCTTTCGGACCAAGAATTGAAGCTGAAACGAGTATTGACCTTCCAAACCCTTAAAGTATCGACTGTCGAGCTATATCAATTCAGGTCAGATTAAAATTACTCACTTTATCGCTTGTGAGATCACATACCTGTGAGAGCACAATCACCACCGTTCCTGACTGCTTAATATCAAGGATAAACTTGGTTGTCAGGTATCCTGAAACCCACGACACATTTACGCTTGTCCATTGCTGTGTGATTACCCATTCATCACCGAAGAGTCGGGTTCGACTTAAGCGTGAAAACTTTCGACAAAGGTCATCGAAGCTGATCCAAAACACTCCATCATCTCCAAATTTATGATTCAATTTTTTCATCCAATACAGTGTCCATTCTTTTGAGCCATCGCTCCAAGGACCCGTCCATTCTCCCACACCACGCCAATTCCGCTGGCCCCATGGGTTTCTATTTGCAACGTTAGAATTGCTCACAAAAAGTCTCTAAATTAAAGACAACGCACCTCAATTTAACGAGTCTGACTTTCTTGTCATCTTCGCCAACAGGTTCCACGGCTTCCAAGATAGAATAAGCATGGAATAGCGGCACGCCTTGCCTCGCTCCACGGTCGATCCACCACCCATGCGGCGAGGCCCCAAATATGAATTCTTTTTTCTCGTTCAACAGCTCTTTCCAAAGCTTATCCTTGCTGAGAATCCTGCTTGTTTCGATTGTTGTAGTGACGCCTCCTGTCATATCTTCGACTGCGTCCCCTGAAAAACCGCCCTGTATGGCATCGTAATCGCCATGGATTTTGGCGTACGCTTTCTCAAGGAGAGGTAGCCACGTCTCATTCTCATCGTGGCACTTGGCGAAATAGAGCGCTTCAGAGCCTGTTTGGCGCCGCTTTTTGTACTTACTTTCTTCCTCGCCTGCGGGATCATAGGAGTCCCCATAGGCGTCGAAGTCAGGGAAACTGTAAGTAGCGGTCAATGGAATGTCAGCGGGATTGACAAAATCGACTTACCTCAAGTAAAGGTTGTCATCCACCACTGTTGAGATCCACTCTCCATCACGAAAGAAGACAAATCCGTAGACACCACACTCGGCATCACGAGCAACACAAACTTTGTGCATCAGGTCCGGCATACTACACAATGTTGCGACGGCTGCCACCCACCAGCAATCTCCATTGGCTCCCTGCTGTACGTCTGAAGACGAGAAACCGTCCACCAAAAATGATGGATTGTCGAAAATATAGTCAACGCGATGCGCTGTCGCTGGATAGAGATCGTCATCGCTGTCGCTGTCGTCATCTTCAAGCGCATTCTGCAACGCGCTCACATCCAGCGGGAGACTCGTGTTCGGCCCAAGCACATTACTCTGAAGCAGCGTCCTAATGGCATCGCGCAGTGGGCCCGCACCGACGCCAGGGCTTGCTTTGGCCGCGCCATTGGGAGTTGCTACCTCAGGAACCTTCAATCCTTTCAAGCAGTTCGATTTCCAATCGTGCTCGATGTCAAAGTCAGGGTCGGTGAATTTCTCATTGCTCCTGTGGCATTCCTCCACGATTCTCTGCACATGATCCTTGCACTTTTGGGCAGCTTCTTCGTAGCTTGCCGCTGCGCCTTTCCTGGATGCTACACCTTCGGCCGCAATAGGGGGAAGCAAACTGGCGTAGAGACTATGCGGAAAGATTTGAAAGACCTTGCCCGGAGACTTTGTGATCAAACTATTCCAAAAGTCGTTGAGGCGGTCTTGTGGAAGCTTGCCGGGCTGTGAGCCCGAGCTGTTGTCCGCATTTGCTTTTGTGGGGTCAGTACCTAGGACTGCCGCGGCCGCTTCGCCAAAGTCCATGGATATTATCAGACAACACGATTGGAAATTGCAGGAACAAAGTGTAGGTGTTCGAGATGAGGAGCAGTTCAAGAGGTGGTAGAATGTAAGCAATTGAAACAAAATGCTGACGCTGAGCTGGCCTTCTTATGCATCAGGCCCTTACCATCGTACGACGCTGTAAGATGCAGCTTCACAGGCAGGGCTGAAGAATCACCCGCTACGTTCATGTCAATGGCTTGCTGCGCCAAGGATGTGGATGAGCGCCAGGTATTAGGCATATCCCCAATAAAATGCCTCATATTTACGTTGCGGCGCCAAAAAATGCTTGATATGAGTAAAAATGCATGCAGAGAGAGCGTGTGGCACAGATGCAGCATAGCAAGTGGCGTACAGCATCGTACGGTATGGCACGCCTTATCGTAACAGAAACCTGGCCCCAGTCATTCGCGATATTTCCTACCAGGTTAATCGATGCGGCTGATCGGAGTTTTCCATGATAATGGCTATTCTGTAGAGTGGAGTGTTCGTTGAAGCTGCAATACGATGTGTCGTCGTCCAGCTTGGCTCTTATGTGACCCTTACCTTTTTCAACGGCATGAACATGTAGCTAGACTCAATGATCGACTGCCAAGAGCATAGAGTATACTATCGCGGCAAGTTCGGGTTAATTAGCCACTCGTATTCACATTTCGTTCTTAGCCGTGCTTACGGGTTCAACAGCCTCGCTTTGTTTGTGGAGAACCCTGCACTACTGATCCCACATCCGCATACACATTGTTGCGTGGCATAGAACGGGTATGCTGCTGATCCCTCGCCAACAGTAAGGGATGAAGAAAGTACATTACGCTGGATGGTTCAGGTAGACTCGATCTTACCAGCAGTCGCTTTCAACACTCGGTTCCTCATACTCTCAACCTTTGACCAATCCCTCGTTCCTACTAATTGTCCAGTAAACGCCATGAATTCTTCCGAAAGCACATCCCGGTACCTTCCCAGGTCCATCCAGCGCGCTATCTCGAGCTCACACACTACTGTCCCATTATATTCCCTTTGGCCCTTAATAGTCACCTTATACTCCGCAGGACATCGCTGGCATCTCCTGGTAGGTGTCTCATTGTAGTCCGCCAACCAGTCAACAGAGTCGTATGGAGGTGGCCTTAGCACCCTTATAGAGTAAGCATATCATCGCCCCTTCATATACCAACAATAACACTCTTCTCTTAACAGACGATTTCCAACACCAAAACAATATTTGCCAATCAATGCGATTGTTCGAACTTCTAGTAGTGCGTACCCATTCGCTAGTACCATCCTCAATTTGATCTGTTGCTTTTTGCTATAAGCGTAATGGTCGTACCTAGTAATTCGTCTAATAAGGCGTTTGGGGTATCGCATAGGATTGCTTGGCGAACGCGGGACCATTGAAGTATGGGCAAGCAAGTGCCGAGAACTAGTGTAGCTTCTATCTCTTGAACGAAGGTCGTACCGTTTCCGGCAGTTTGGCGGTCGAGGTCTGTAGTTGTAGGGGTCATGTCTGATTCGCGGCTATATCTGAGTGACCTCAGCAAAATTAAAGGTACGCTACCGAGACAAGGTGCGAAGATACAAGTAGAAAATAAGAGGATAGAACAGAGTAACTTATGTAAAAGCCGATAAAGCGAAAACTTGGGTAAGGATTGCGTGTGACTTATTCAAACCGTGGTATAGCTAAACTTGCAAAGATATGAACTCCCGATCTACGATATGTATCCTCTCTTAGCAGCTAGCTACTTCGTATTGGTGATTTTGTCGGTCATTCTAGCATGAATTAAATCGTCATCTTCCCAAACGCATCCGGGACTTACGTCGTAGACATGCTCAAGCCGTCAAAGGGGCCTTGCCTTTGTATGACAACACGGTTGACGTAGCCAGCGGCGCGATTGAGTTTCTCTTTGCGCGATTCGCGTGGCCCATCTTACCGGCGCTCTCTGGCTTCTTTCCTTGACCAGGTTGCCCGCGTCTCGTGGTTTGTACAGACAAGAATACAGGAAAGAGGAAGGCTGCGTACGATAGACGTCGTCCCACGAGACAAGAGCTAGAACTGAGCTGTTGCTGCTTTAGCCTGAGCATCGCATGAGCAGAGCCTGATCACCCCTGACTACGGAGTACTTCGTAGAGCCTGAGCAAAGGTTGAGTCAAGGCAGAATTAGCAAGGGGCCGCTTTTGAACCCTATTCGAGATCCCCATATCGTGAAATCTCGAAAGTACAAGAAAAATCCCCCATCACTGCTGCGGCCTTTATGCAACGGGACAGCCTACTTCACATTTCAAACCTTCAGCCCCTGATCAAGCCGTAAGGCGGCAGGAATCCAACAACTCTTTGCAATGTTATCAACAGGATGGGATCCAGCAACTGTCGCCTTTGGCGCTGCGACACTTTTGTGGATGGCCGGACCAGCCTTGATTCGAGGGTATAAAATCGCATCAGTCTACATGTACAAACGGAGATTCCCCGACTCGATCCCCGTCCGTCGACAATCCTTCAACGACGCCGATATCCCAAAAGACGAATATCTACACAGAACTTTGCATACACCAGCTCCTGCGCTGTGGAGCAGTGCATTGTTCATGCACTCCGTAGGCGATAACTGCTGGACTAACTTACTCGGTATTTTCAATATCCTCCAGTTGCCGCTACCAAGTCGATCGCCGAAGAAGCTATGTCAGCTACCATTAGAGAAAAATTATCTTTTGACTGACGCTCAGACGATATTCATCTGCCTACTCAGTATCGTTGATACACTCGGTTGTATCGTCTTTAGTGAAGATAACGGAAGAGGCGGACAAACTTTGTCCGTAAGCTGGTCGCACTCGAGACTGACTGCAGCATTTCGGCGACAAGACAATCCCTACTTAGCACACATTAATCTCTTCTTATACATCGATCGGCCACGTCCCAATCCAATCAACCGGCGAACTATTCGGGAATATCAGCTGATCATTGTCGACGGTTATCCGCCTTGGTATAAGATGGAAGTCACGAACACTGCTAATGTGACTTTCGCCTTTCCAAGCCTAGATAACGGTAATCTCAGACAGGGTGGATGGATAGTTGCCGTTGGTCTTGGCGATCTACTCCTTCTGCCCTACTTCTCAAGTAAGCTTGGTCGATTTGCGGAAATCCCATATGTTCCTGGTAGACACGTCCGTGGTGGTGACGGACCGTACTGAAGCGCTTGCATATACCTGCAAGAAGTAATTAAGGAGTGATTCACTATCGAAGCATTCCCTGATGCTAAAGACCAAAGCATCATTACAACGGCTCAGAGAGAAGTTGACTGGATGATAGACCATCACAGCGCGAGCGGGACTGGGATATTTTTACGCCAATGCCCGCAATTGGAAGGAGCCTACGATCGAGGGGCTTTTGCTGTTCAGCTTAGTGGCATGGAGACCGAATTGGGGGTCAACGTCTTCAACCACAAAAGGCCGCTTGATGCCGATCAAATCAGCATTTTAAAGCACAAATTGGGGCCTGTCATGGTGGGAGCGTTACGTGGCCTAAGTTATGTGTTTTACTATTTCAACGACGGAAGCTTTCCTATTCCGGCAGGAATTCAGAAAATGATTGACGATAATCCAGATATTTACCTGGAAGGCTGTTAGGCATGATGTCGAAGGTTACCAGAATATTCGTGACTATAGAATCTAACGAGTAATGCAAATTTTTCGTTTCGCTGCAGTGCTAAAACGTGGCGAGCATGCGAAAAGAATGAACCATAGATGACTGCAGGTCCTATTCATAAGGGTCGAGTGGATGGAATTTAGGGATTAGAGAAAGGACGAGCTACACAAGTTAGCGCCTTCTAGAGGTGTATAATAGGCTAATGTTAAGAAATCTGTAGGGCGAGCAACAACATATAAGCAGAGAGGCATCTTGTAGGGCGGACAGAAGAGAGAACGTAAAGGGGCCGTTTTCGTCTCGTACCTATTAAAGGGTAGTCTGAAGGCGGATGACATTAGTTGGCGAGTCAGGCAGAGAATGTGCAAATGCAATAAAGCTTCAACTCAGCCTGACTCTCGAATACTTCAGTGGCAAACCATGTCATCGCGCTCTTTCCAATTGCAAAAAGGTCCAAGACTTTCAAAGTGTTTATTAGGATGTTCTTCTTTTCGTATCGTACATGCTCTCGTTTGCTAGTTGGAGTGCCGACCCTCGGGATATCATAAGTTTTGCGAGGTAAAATGCGTCGAGTCGGTCCGAAATACGTCAAAGAAGGGTCTGCCAATGAGGCGAGCCCGTAAAGTTACCCAAACGCCATGCCATCCTGGCCCATGATACGCAAATTTCAACAAACCATAATATCGCCCGCACCAGTAAGGCTCAGCGATTGCGTTAGCCTTATTTCGCTTGTTGAAAAACGGCTTGTCGCGGGTTGTCGCGTGGAAGGCGCTCAAAATGTAGCCCTATAAACAAATCCAGGGGAGCTGCCGAGGTGTTCGGAGATAGCTCTCATAGTATCAAAATCGATGCCCGACTTTCGTTTTCTTTGTCGTTTGAGTTCATGCTCAGCTTCCATCAGCTTGGTCTGTATCCACGCTCGGAACTTCTTGTCGTGCTTAACATCCTCGCAGTTGATCAGCTCCGTCAGCGTCGCCTTGATTTGCTGGTTGATTCCCAAGAGATGTTCTTCATCGGCTGAGTTGTCAATCGATGGCGGTGCCGTTGGCCAGGTCGGTATTTCTGAGAAGCCAACTGGAAAGTTGATCGAGCTCGATCTTCGCCGTGGTGTCGGCGACGGCGACTCGTAGTCTAATGGAGGCGACAACGGTGAAGTTGATGGTATCGTTAGACTAAGTCTCCGCCGAAGCTTGTCTGACTGTTGTGAAAGTCGAACATATCTGTCGACCATGTCTCCCTATAGCCTGGTCAGTGCTCGGTACAACGGCTAGTCCACTGCATGGTACGTACCCGTTCTGGAGTTTGCACTGGTTTGTCCGGCATCTCAGATAGCCGAACAGCCGTCAACGTCGATAACTGCGTCGTTGGAGCGGTCTTGGTAGCAGAACTATGTGAAAACATAAATTTCTGTAACGTGGGCCCTCGTATGAAGATAAGGTGGCCTGATAAGATATTTTTCAATGGGGTGACCAAAGCGGTAAACCGAGAATATATCGTTCTTCAAAGCGATAAAGTCGCACTTCGACTCATGAAAGTAGGTTCGAAACTAGCTGTTAGAGCTTGATAAAAACATCCGTCTGTTAAATAGCATCGAACACAAGTGTCGGGAGACATCTGCATCTCCTGATCGGGCTTGTTAGGGTAGGCTGGCTTTATCACGCAAGCTTGACGTCGACCCAGACTCAGACCGAGCGGACCACGACGCCCGGTGAGCCAGTATTCATCGGGGACAGCGCTGAGGAGATCTAGCCACGCTGGGTAGGAGGAAAGAGGGCCTGGCCGAAAGTGAAACAAAAGCGAAAGGATTCCCATGAATTACAACCTTGTTCTAAATGCACGGGAACGCGATCTCGATGACCGCTGGCAGTGCGATCGGCACGCAGTCCTGAGGGTAGACGTCCCAAGAGCGGGCAAATGGCAGCTCGGCATCGGTGTTACGTACAAGATCTTCAAAGGATCGCCATGCAACAGAAAAGAGCTCGAACGTCGTCCCTGGGATTCCCACGCCACCGAAACCTGAATTTATTGCGCGTGATTCTCACACCGCGGGAGTACCTGCCGATGCCCAATTCCTGGAACTCAGCTTTCCCATAGGGCTACGTGGACTGCGTGGACTCTCGCTGGATTGAGCCGGTAACACTTGGCTGCGGACCTGCGGCTGGATTCAGGATTCCGAGGCTCATATTTCGAGACTTCTTCTGGATCAAAGTGACTCTGAGTAATGACGTTCGATGTATCACGATGCGTGCGTGGGCTGAGTTTGACTAATGAGATCACGACAATGTGACACTAAGAGCCCAAGTACAGCAACTAATCCTCGTTATGTATCAAAGGCAAGTGCTGTTGGAAGAGCAAGTCTCCAACGCTTATGTGGAAAGAGTATTAAGATACTGTTCGCTTGGGACTCCTGGCGTGGTACGATGTCGAGGTACGCCCAAATGTCATTGAGAAATATCTGCTGATACTCTAGTGCACCTACATATACGATTGATCTGAGGCTTCAATAGTGTGGCTTCACTGCTACTCCGCTTTAGTGGCAGCCTCTCCAGAAGCAGCAAACCCGATCTTCGAAATGGGACGCAAGGAAGGTCGACCGGTGCCAATTGCGGCATGTAAAGCCAAGCGAATTTTGCTCAATGATTTATCGATTCGTGTCGCAGTAAAAATGCAGGCACTACCATTTGCAGCGTACGACGCTGTATTCACAGCTACGGTATTTGCATATTGCCACTGTAAAGAGATCAGAAGGGTAGCCTAGCGCGAGCGAGACCCCAACTCTTTAGCTTAACGCCGCCATCAACTACAGTATTGTTGTTTCGGTCCCTTTCTTGAACTTGGAGCCAGCTCTGTCGCATGCCGGTGGGGAACTGGAAGCTGCCAGGCGTGCCCTGGATATGGAAAACCCTGATGGTGTCGATGAAGACTGTCACTCTTCAACCAAAGACTGAGCTTCATGTGTCATTCTGGTCCACTGTTGTGCCATCTGTCTCTGCTTGCTCTGACTGCCGCTCCGTCCAGAAGCCTTTACCGTAACTGACGATGATCTCTTCTCCCTTTGCGATTCCCTTAGCCCTCTTACCGCTACGACCTGCTGGAAGTGCAAATACCGCCATCATTTTCTCCAAGTAGCCACTATTGGAGTCTACCCAGACCTCGCGAAACTCGGAATTGGGGCTATCTGCTACTCCGCGGAAATCGTTGATGAATCGTGCCTCGTTGCCCATCTTGGATGCGTCTACGCCTAAGCCTAGGTCGCGATCTAGAGAAAGATCATAATCTGAATTCGAATCGGTGTCGGTTTTGCCATGAACATAGCCTAGATACAGCACTATGAATGAATCGGCAGGAAGACGTCGAGACGCAAAGAGACCGTATTGGCCATGAGCCGGATGTGAGAGGCTAGTAACAGCACAAACTTTGACAGCGGAAGTCGGTCCGTTACTAGTGGGAACGACCACAGCATTTGGAGGTAAGTTCGACCGATGAAGCCTCAATAGACTTGGTGAAACCGTCTTGGAATAGACTGGACGTGAGAGGTAGACAGTACTTTTCGGCCATGACTTTGGCACTTCGGCTGCAGCCATGTAGCGCCCTACAATAGCGCGTAGACGCTGGAGTGGAAGCACAGGGATAAACAGAACCACTGGCTGTGTTTCACTTCACCCGACAAATTCATTAGCAAAGCGAGGATGGAAAAGCGGAGTGGCACAATGGAATTGTTCCTTTCTCCGCTAAAAGACACAAGGGCGGGCGCGTCTTGTTAGGGCCCAGTGATACACCGACAGTACTCCGTACCATACACATTGAGGAGAATTAGTGTCGCAAAACGCCGGGAGGTCCAACATGTCCGCCAAGCGAGCGAAGTCACGTTGATCCACTTTATTAGACGCTTACCTGTGGTCGGACGGTAGCTGGAAAGGGGTTGTAATGATGTAGTGACGTAGCTACTTTGCTCTTGTGCTCTTCCTCATGTCCAATGGTTAGGTACTGATAGCTCAGAGTCGTGCTCTGAGAATTCTTTCTTTTTGCATGCAATCGCGATCGCGTGCTCTTACTGCAAACGGGCTGAGAGCCAAGCGGAAGAACAAGAGATCATCCTTGGCTGGCGAGAAAGGGTGAGCGTGGTTTGAATTGCCAATTTTCAGCCATGGCGCCAAAATATGAGTTTGGAGGCGTCAATCCCGGCACAGAAGAACCGACTCGGAAAGCTTTTCTTATCTTTGGTTTAGGAAGGCCGAGGGCTCGCCTGACATGGCGGACGATGGTGTCTGGCATTCTATTGGCGTGGCGCTTTAGAGGTTATTTTCGGCCATGGACCAACTGCAGCCCATAGATAAAACATCCCCCACGACGCAGGTACACATTGATGGTGACAGTCAGCAATAAAAACGGAGTCAACAGGTTGTAGTAAGATTGCTGTCTAACAGCTGAGGTTGCACACCGATGGCCTGGCTTCTGGTCGTCGCTTCCAATGGCCTTCCGAACGAGGGCTCACACGGAGCTACGATAATGAACAGACCCGTTCTGCAGGAACCCGATCTCACACCAATTACCGGACGTGTGGGGCGCCTCTAGCGTGATGGCTGGGGTTGCTTGGCTGCATCCGTCAGAAACGGTGCAGATGCTAGAACGCGAATGTGGCGACGGACTGAAACTTCCGTTCGCTTCTTCGTGGGTGGACACTGAAACTGCCCGCTCGCTTTGGAACCCAGCGGTAGACAACGCCAGCATCCTGAATTAACAATTGAGACCTCGACCTTGGAGAGTCCAGAACAAGTGCAGTTTGTCAGTAGCAGAATGTTTTCGAAGGCGGTGCGAAGCTTAATCTCCACAAGCCAGCGCAAACTGCTCCCTCCCAAAACAACAAAGCAACGCGGTCCAATCCCATGACGGCTCCTATTTGAGCTGGTACCAAGTTGCAATCCCTTTTGTGAGCGCAAAGTAGTCAGCCATCTGCACGGCCAGCGATGAGACTTGAGGCATCCCAGCCCTTGTCTGCAGCGCGCCGTTCGTCCGCCGTTCGGTAGACGTTCCCCTATCTTCTTGCTTCCTCAACCGGCGCACGAGCTGATTCTACGCTTTGACGGCGCCACCCTTGGCCAAAATCGCCCGTCAGCAAGGAATAAATACGCCGAGATGTTACCACACGCGGCTTGCACCAATCAAGGAAAGTGGCAGCCCAGGCCGCGGTGGGCCGAATCATTCGCGACTATGACTTCCCATAAAAGGCTTGCTGTCACCTGCTTTTCTCTTTTCTTCTACTTCACCACAACCAACATTTCTTCGACGATCAACTCACCCCGGTATATACCGATTTCATTCGTTTGATCGACTAGAAACCTCGTTCGAACCCGCTCAATCAATTCAACAACCCCAATCCAATAATCTACGAAAATGAAGTTCGCTGCTGCTGCTCTCTTCATCGGCGCTGTTGCTGCCGGCTACGGTAACAACGGTACCTGGGGCGAGGTCATCGTCACTGATGTCGTTACCTCCTTCACCACCTACTGCCCAGAGGCTACGACTTTCGTCCATGGCGAGTCTACCTATACCGTGACTGAGGTACGTGACGCCCGCCAATCAGATTACTGTATTGAGACAACGCGTCTAACTCCATAATAGGCTACTACCCTCACCATCACGAACTGCCCGTGCACTCTCACCCATACGACGTAAGTTGATTCGAAAGCCGCCGTAGCTTATTTTCGTCATCAGTTTCCGCGAGTTTGAATGCTAAATGCACATCTACGGTTACTATGATGACGACTATCAATGCTACAAACGGCTTCAACCTGAACTTAACGAATGTTACTAACTCGATCAACAGCTCGACTTGGTGCCCGACTTCCACGCCGCCGCCACCACCACCGCCGGCCAGCTCCTCGGCTCCGTACACGTGGTACAACAGCACTGTCACCACATCCAAGATGCCCGCTGGCACTGGCTCCGCCACCACCTCTGCTTCTGCTCAGTTCACTGGTGCTGCCAACCACCTCAACGCCGCTGGCGCCGGTGTCGCTGCCGTCGCTGGTCTCGTTGCTGCTCTCTTGTAAACGCCCTGTTAGGGCGGGTTACACGCAGCCATGGGCATTGTAGGCGAGTTTCGGAGTTCCGGCATGACGACTGTCAACGCCTTCCCAGGCATGGCGGATTCCATTCAGTTCTATTCCGCTGGGCACTAGGCACAGTGAGACCCATATTCGTAGATTCTAATCTTTCCGTGGGGTTGCTTGCGAGCTACACGGGGCTATTTTATCGAGAGTTCCGGATGATACGACAATGATTTGCTCTGTTCATTCTAGCCAAGTGAAGGGTAAATAGACTTAATACGGCTGTTTACTTTCGACTGTTCCGTGTAATGATTCCTTTTCTCAATTGTACCTGCAAAATCCCGTGACTTCACATTAGACGAGATGTTTTGATTGTAGGCTGTAATACGAGTGATCACCTCACGTCAAGGATGTTGATAGCATTTCATCTCCGAGACTTCAACGGGAGGTCGGAGGGTCGGCATTGCTCTTGATCAGTGTTGTCCTCGCCCAAGGTATGTGTTTGCGGTAGCAGCCTCACTATTGGAGGTGCTTTTTTGTTTGGCGCCAGCTTTCTTGACCGCTATGAGCGTTAGACGCACCCACTAAGCTCGAGTTTGGATTACTGTCAATAAGCGCCTGGCGTCCGCTTGCGTGTCCCATGTGAGAAAAAACTGGGGGTAGTCGTCGCAGCGCACGATAACGAATACAGGAACAGGAAAATGATCGACTATCCACAACACCATCCTTTTCCATAGAACAGGGGAGAGCAATGCGTCATCACGTTTTTGTCATCTTTATTCACAATGCTGGCGGAGCCGTAAACATACGTAGTATACATACGAGACCTCGGCGCTTCGAGCTTCCATACGACAATCCGCTAGTCTTACACAGGACCCACTCGCCTTCATCCTTTGTGGAAATGAAATGCATCCATCACCTCCACGCTCTACGACACTCTAGCTCAACCGTTGGAGCTTTGGGACTTTGCGGAGGCGCTGGTGACTGTTCACTAGTGTTGAAGGTCGCCTTTTGACGTCGTTATGCTTTCCGAATCTTAAATGAGCTACACTAAGTTTCTGCAGCTTCGTTTCTTTGTTTACCATCCTGCTGTTTCCCTTATCCCTGTCACCGTCCGTTGTTTTCGTTCATGAAGCAATGTCTTCGTATTCACCAAAGGCATTACGGGCAATAATTATCCACTTTTCGTTTGAATGGTTGTTTTTGGAAACAGGATCCCGTGGACTTCAAAGCGTCTAAGGACTAACGCAGTGGATCCCCCTTCGGACTATCAACTATCCTAACCTGTTCGTTTCTAACGGCTGTACGTTGGTTACCATCACTGAGGAAGTGTAACGAGATGAATTGTGGATCTCTCAGGTTACATTGATCTTTTCTAACCCGTTGTCCCTTATGGTCCACCAGGGCGAAGTAGAATTGCTTCGTTGTCGCCAGACTGGCAGTTCCCAGACTGGTTTGCTGGATGAGCATAGGGAACCATCGTAGTGATTTCCCTTGATCTGAAGCAAACAGAACAACCCGCAGCCAGTCCAGTAAAGTAGCTATGGACATATTCCCTATATCTTCGAAACGTTCCTAATAGCTTGTCCAAATACTCCAAACTCCATTCTCTCCATGCTTCTTAGAAATCTCACAGTCTCTTCCTACCGTCATTCTCCATCTCCACCGCTTCCCTGAGCCAAGCTCTTGTTAACCCGCAGCATCCAACTCCAGTGGCTCCTCGGATCCCTCAGCAACTCGCGCATAACGCGCACATCGCGATCGTACGGCCCACTGTACAACAAGCCAGCCTCGACCGCCCTCTCCGCCCACATAACCGCGCCCCACGCATCGCCGACACCACTATACTCCAGCGCCGCATACACATACGCGTCGGCGATAGGCCCCCACAACCCCTCGAGCTCGTACAGCGCAACGAGGGCGTCCGCGCGCCGCGGGTCCGCGTCAGCTGCGGGCCCAAAGTCCTCGAGGGCAGCGCGCAGCTCCAGGATGCGGGCGACACGCTCGTCGGCCGCCGCCGCCTGCGCCGTCGCCGCGCTGCACGCGCTGCACCCGCACGCGAAGCCCCACGCCTCGTGCAGCGCCGCCTGCCGCGCCGCCCGCAAAGCCACCCCGTCGATGTACGTGATTGTCAGCTCTTCGCCCGGCGCGATGGTGCGCAGCGCGTGCACGGCGTGGGTCAGCGTGCGCGCGGAGAAGGTGTAGTGGGCGTTGGGGCGGCAGGCGTGGTTGAGGCGCTGGGAGCGGGACGTCAGTGAGGTGCGTGGAGGGTGTGGATGCGGCTTACGGAGATTTGCGGGAACACCGCGCTGTACTCGATGGCCGCGGTGTCTTCCCACATGTCCACAGCGAACGAGTTCGTGTTCAGCACGTCTTCGATGTGGTCGCCGCCGAAGTGGCCGCACAGCCCCATGAACGCGGATCTTGCGGCCGATGGCAGGCGTTCGATCGCTGTCCGCTGCATCTCTATGCGGTCTTCCTCTGGGAAGAGTTTGAACACGTCTGGGTGGATGAAGAGAACTGGTGTGTAGCTGAAGATATGATCCCCTCGTTGCAGTGTTCTATTCGCCACCAACCCAATGCCGCGACCCAGAAGCTGTTTAACTTCGTAAGGCGGATTGGTTTCCTTATTCACATCACCGTCAAATGCACTCGGGTCCGTGAATGCTGGTAGCTTGAGTATCTCTTCGATCTGCTCGGATGTTGTCCAGATAGATATGCCTTGACCTCGAGCAAAACTTGGACTCGTGTAAACACAGTATGACTCTGTGCTATTCTCTTGCCGGATACATCTCGGTTTGTGGGACCATTGAGGGTGTATGTACTTTTCCGGTGATGGAAGCATGAATTGCTCAACTGTGGCCTGTGACTCTTCATCGCACAACTCTTGTATCCGCTCTACGTCTAGATTCGTATGAAGCCTGTGTTGTCTGTAGCAAACTGCATTGAATAAGCTGCTCAGTTCATGAGTATCACACATGCCCGGAGCAGACTGTGACGCTCTTATTCGTGCATTGGCGATTGAAGCCGCTGATAAAACGAAGAGAAATAGGTATAAGCGCATTACGACAGAAGATTGGAAGTGTATTAACGCATCACAGGAGATAAGAGACTTCAGCGTAAGAAAAGTTCCAAGCGAACCTAAAAATCATAATTCGAAAGTTGACAGCACGAGGTCAGATGCAAATTGAAACGATATGAGCTTCAGGACCATGACTTTGCTTCTGCGAAACAATCACGTTTGATCTCAGCCGCAACATGGGCGGAATAGATATGAATTCGCCTCTGAAGGATTCCAGAACTCTGGAAATTTCGAATGCAAGTTTAGTCCGGACATCGCGCGCTCGAATCTGTAACAACGAATGTGCAGAAATCGCAAATGTCGTACAGAACCAAACTTGAAACGACGTCTACGAGGTTGATCAAGCTCCTGGCGCCGCTGATGTCACACGCAATGGACAGCTTCAGAGCCTGTAATCGATGCAGCAGCGTTGCAATCTCTCCCACCTTCACCTAAAGTCCTATCTCGCGGGATTTCGTGCAGGACGCTAGTTGCACCCAGATCTCGGTTGCAGGAAGCTTTTGTTCTATGCATGCAGCACAGTAGAGTATCGCCTTGTTGCTACGTAATCTGGACGACGTACTTGTGCAAAGTCTTCTAGCTAGTGCGGCTATCCGGCGCTCACTTCAAAGCAGCAAACACTTATTTGCAGGTAACATGTCGAGTATTGCGTCAGAAGCGTAAAGCCTGGTGAATTCATCTTAGTTCGTAGTTAGCAAGGCGAGAGACAAGGCCAAGAGCGGAAGGATGAGTTCAACGTGTCAGCGCATGGAGGGAAGGAAGGCGGCGTCTTGGACCAGCCGCAGATGCTATCCGTGCCTTGGAAGAGGACGCAAAGAAAGTCTTCGTTTGGTTCCGCGTCGATCCATGACCCATGTTCGCTTGATCTAGCTTGTCGCCCGCTGGTGAGGGAAGGTAGCGCGGAAGAGGAAAAGAAAGGAGCAAAGTAGTAGCTCTGACGTTGATCTTCGTGATCCTGTTCGAAGTGTCGACATCGATTCCGTTCCCGAACTTTCATCGGCCTAACTTTTTCCACGTGTAAACCTGTTGATTTTGAAAGTCGCAAACATCGGTTTGTCCATCATCTTTCATAGCTGCACGCTACGATATCAGCCAAAGCTCACTTCACCCCTCCACGAGAAGCTCCACCAACACTCGGACCTCCGTCTTAGCCGGCTTGACCAGCTTCAGTCGTTCTCTCTTAGCAGTCATCCTGTCGTCATTCATAGCAATAGTCGTCCCTAAGCTTTACCCCAACCTCCGTCCATCGAAATATTCCTTACTGTGATCGATTTGAGTGCACTCACGCCGAAAGGAGACCGGCAGCCCAACGGCTCTACCTCCACGATGCCCGCGACAATAGACCCAGAACCTCCCAAACGGGAGGGTCGTCTGCTTCTAATATCCAATCGACTACCCATAACAATCAAGCGCTCAGAAGATGGCAAATATGACACTAGCATGTCGTCCGGCGGCTTGGTCAGCGGGCTCAGTGGCTTGAGAAAGACAACCACTTTCCAATGGTACGGTTGGCCAGGCATGGAAATCCCAGAAGATGAGGTCGGTAGGTTGAAAGAGCAGTTGAAAGAAGAGTACAATGCCGTTCCTGTCATGTTGGACGACCAGTTGGCAGATCGGCACTACAATGGTTTTTCGAGTACGTTGTCGCGCAACTTCACCATTAAACTCAACATGCTAACATTTCACACAGACGAGATCCTTTGGCCTCTTCTACATTACCATCCTGGAGAAATTACCTTTGATGAATCGGCATGGGAAGCATATACCGAAGCGAACCGCCTATTCGCCAAAGCAATCGCTGCGGACGTCGAAGACAACGATCTTGTATGGGTCCACGACTACCACTTGATGTTGTTGCCGGACATGCTGCGAAAAGAGATCGGTACATCTAAGCGCAACGTCAAGTTCGGCTTTTTCTTGCACACTCCATTCCCCAGCAGTGAGATTTTTCGAATCCTCCCAGTTCGGAACGAAATCCTCCTGGGAGTTCTCCAGTGTGATCTAATCGGCTTCCATACCTACGACTATGCGAGACATTTTCTCAGCAGTTGCGCACGAATCCTCGGCCTTCCTACTACACCAAATGGCGTAGAATACGACGGTAAACACGTCTCCATCGGCGCATTTCCCATTGGCATCGATCCGAGCAAATTTGAAGAAGGCCTGAAGAAACCTAAGGTCCAGGAACGAATCGCCACTCTCGAACGAAAGTTTCAAGGCGTTAAGCTGATAGTTGGAGTTGATCGCCTCGACTATATCAAAGGTGTCCCGCAGAAGCTTCATGCTTTGGAAGTGTTCTTGACGGAGCATCCTGAGTGGATTGGAAAAGTCGTCCTCGTCCAAGTTGCTGTACCAAGCCGGCAAGATGTCGAGGAATACCAGAACCTCAGAGCCGTTGTCAATGAACTGGTAGGCAGAATCAACGGCAAATTTGGCACGATCGAGTTTATGCCAATCCATTTCATGCACAAGTCCGTCTCTTTCGATGAGCTCATCGCGCTATACTCTGTTTCAGATGTATGCCTCGTCTCGTCAACTCGCGACGGCATGAATCTAGTCTCATACGAGTACATTGCCTGCCAACAGAAACGTCACGGGGTCATGATTCTCTCCGAATTCACAGGTGCTGCTCAAAGCCTAAACGGTAGTTTGATCGTCAACCCGTGGAATACCGAAGAGCTTGCTGATGCCATCCACGACTCTGTCACCATGGGCGATGAGCAGCGTGCCATCAATTATCAAAAGTTGGCTCGATATATTAACAAGTACACAAGGTACGCCCTCCAATCATTCAAATTCGCGTCTCAAACTTTGCTAATAGTGTTCCAGTGCTTGGTGGGGCCAGTCTTTTGTCTCAGAACTATATCGCATCTCTGAACAGGCCGACAAGAAGTTCAGGGTACGCAAAGGCTCATCGATAGACTTTGCCGAAAAGCCAACCGAGATCACCGAAGACAATTCATCATCAGTGCCGGACAGTGAGAAAACGCCAGAGAAGTCGGCACTGAAGAAGATGGTCCTGGCTGACGGCCCAACGTCGGAAAGCCCAAAGGCATCACCCATGCAAAGCACCACTGAGCTCAAGGGCATCGATCCGGAAAAGCTTCAGAAAACAAAGGCATCTACAATGTAGCTTTGATGCTTTTCCGTCTATGTTATCAAGAAGCACGTGACTCAAGCTGCATGACTGGCGAGGAGTTTTATTCTGGTGTGGGGAAATTGCTGCTTCGCTACTTCGGGATCGCAAAGCCTATAGATCATCTCTTAACCCGCAAAGATATCCCCTGTATGTCCCTATAGTCCGATGGACGTATTTAGATATTGTAACGCAGCATGACACCAATTCTTGCCGGAATTTAAATGCTGAAGAGATTGTAAAGAACCAAGCACGTTTCTTGGAGTTGGAGCCTTAGGTCAGAAGAGCTATGCCTTACATATCGTAGCACATAGCTTCATCGAAAATATTTAGCTTCGTCCATCGCAAATACAGCTCGCAATTCCCAATTCAAGTTCATTTTTCATTGTATTGCTTGTAATTTACCAATTCGCCCCGAGTCTTTCTGCATAAGTCTTCCTCCATTCTAACGACCTTGACTAGAGCTCCAGAAGTCCTGTAATACCTCTGGTTTGACCTGCGAAAGATTCCTCACGACACCTCTACCCATCACAATGGCCGCTGCCGTAGCTATTCAGCGCGTCATAACGACGCCAATGGCAACGATGGCCTTTAAAGCATACACAGGCGTCGTAGTATCGGCCGGAAAGATGGACAAGACAGTCAAAGTTCGCATTCCGCAGCAAAAATGGAACAGAAAGATCAAAAAGGTGCGACCACAGCTTCCACATTGACAAAAGTGCGAGCGCTAATATTTTCTACGACAGTACTACGACACCTCGATAAACCACCTCGTTCACGACCCGAACAACTCGTGCAAGGAAGGCGACGTGGTGTCGATTCGGTCCGGCTGGCGCAAGGCGAAGCAGGTGCGGCACGTTGTCACGTCCATTGTGTCTCCGATGGGTCCGCCACTTTCCGCGCGGCCGCCGGTGCCGACCGAAGAGGAACGGCTGGATATGGTGGAGCAGAGGAGAGCGGCCAAGGACGTGAGGCAGGCTTCCAGGGGGAGGCAGGCGGCGCAAGGACGGATGGCCGAAAGGGAGAAAATTCAGCGGTGGAACGCAGACAATGAGCGCCGGGAGAGATTTAAGGCTAAAAGGCTGGAAAGACTTGAGCGGGCCAGCCCTGAAGAGAAGGCGGTTGAGGAGGTGATTGGACAGCTTGCGAGGGAGAAGACCCTCAAGGCGGGAAAGAGGTTGGCCATCGCAATGGAAGAATGCAAGGCACATTATGCAAAGACACCGGAACGGTGGCAGGCGTTGATGAGGACGCAGGAGTGGCTACGCGCACTGCTAGACGACACAAACGAGCACAGGAAGGTGCTGGAGCTGCTTGTCAAGGGCAAACAAAAAGACGCCGTGATGGCCGACATCGACATCACAAAGTTCCGCAAAGGGCGCCAAATCGCAGACCAGATCCTAGGTGTAGCGTGGCGGTCGGTGCAAAGCCGGCGCAGGATGGAAGAACGGGCGGCCAAGATGCTCGAAGCGGAGACGCAAGGCGACGCAGGGAGCGACGTCTCCGGCGCTCTCGCAGCCCTCAACGCCTCGCAAGAGCCCACGGCCCTCAAGGCCCTTCTGTACGACCAGGCGCCCGCTCCCCACGGCCCCGATTCCGACTTCCCCGACATCACCCTGCCCGCGATGCCGCCGCTCGACCCGACCATGCCCATCTCCGCCGCCCTCGACTCCCTGCGCGCCGCCGTCCAGGCCCTCAACGCCAAAGCTGCGGACCTGGCCGCGCAAAGCAGCGCCGCGGACGGATCGCCGGCTCGCAAAGAGCTGCAGCGGCTGGCGCAGGGGCACTTCCACGCCTTGGCTTCGCGGACGGAAGAGAGAATCGAGATGTTGGAGAGGCTGCAGCGGCTGGCGCAGGAGCACAAGCTTGTGAGGGAACGGCCGGCGGTGTTTTGGAGGGCCGTTTCTGCGATGGGCGTTGTCATGGCAGATAGAAGGGGGCTTGCGCGGTTGTTTGGGTTTGGGGGCAACGCGAGAGATGACGCTAGGGAGAGTGTATCTGGTGCTATGAGTGGGCAGATGGGTACTGAAGAGAGTGCGAACAGTGATGAGCCTAGTAGGGTTCATGCGGATGGTGAGAAGGAGAGTAGTGACATGGCTGATGAGAAGCAACAGCAAGACGTGCGGTAGGCGATAAAGTTGGGGCAACGTGTGCTGAGCTTGAAGCTTTGTGGTTGGTAGTAAGTAGCGTATTGAATAAACATATGTACTATAGACGCATTGACAGGAATTGATGGATAGCCTGCGTGTATGATAGAATGCCATCAAACCACTCTTCAAAGAATATCGGACGCCACTCGAGTAAAGACGTACAGCTAGAGGAGCTGGCATTGGAGATCAAAGAGTTCAGATATCACAAGCCCAGTCCACTGAGGCGGAATTCACTTCATCAGCAGACAAGTAGCGTCAGACATGTATATTATGCTTCATTATGGTTGCTATTGTACAAAGAGATTCATTCTTAACGTGCCCGTCACACAAAACCATTGCAAGCTACGCAAAGACGTAACACTGAAACGGAAACGACAACCGAGACCTTCACCGAACAATTCCACGAATGTTGGACAAACTGGTAAGGAATGGCAGCTGTCACATCTCCCAGTCGCAACAATCAAGCGATGAGTGTTGCACGAGGCGATGTTAGGCTGAGTCTAAATTATCTGGCTTGCCGAGTGGTCGGCTGAGTGACCACAAGGAGAAGGTCTAGCACAGAGTATGTAACATGGCGTTTCATTCAACGGTGGTGTCCGGCAAATAGAACTAAAAGTCCTGGTGGGAGGGTGTGATCAATCTTCGAGTTTGAAGTTGTGGTTATGGCCGTTGACAGCGAATAGACAAAATAGCACGGCGGGTGGCCAGGAAGAGTACTTGTACATAATCAAATTATAACAGATTAGAACCACATATCGGTTGTTTTTCTTGCCATGACTCAAAAAGACCCTGTCGACTCTCCTACGAGGTGTAAGTCTGGTTGTCGCCCTGGTAGGGAGCAGTTAGACCGCAGCGGGCCAGGCAATCAGCAGCACCCCAATTCGCTCCGGTACCAACGGCTGGCAGTTGAGCGGCGGTTGCATTAACGTTGAAGCCTTGACCAAGCAGAGCCTGAAGGTAGTCTGATGGGAACTGCAGCGCTGAGTTGAAAATGTTGTTTGTGCCCGCATCCTCACTGTTGAGCGCTGACACTAGCTGTGCGTTGCCGCAGCCTGTAATGAGATGTCAGTCAGTGTCATGTCAGAGAAGAGATAGCGTGCTCAACATCGAAGACAGAAAGCTTCGACCAAGGCTTGTGACCGCTCACAGACTACGCGAGGTCTGTAGTACTACAGATGATGGCACAAACCCGGAGAGAATACTATGTGGAAAAGTTGATCTAAGAAAGAATACCCGGAGATTACTCACCCATATTGTACATCATATGCATGGAGCCTTGAGGAAAGATAGTCATCTTCATTGGGGTGAGGATCTCATCGATCATGGGCACACCGTTCTCGTTAATCATGTACGTGTGTGTGGTACCGGAAATGGCGACGACCATATTAGTTGCCCTTGGGTGGTAGTGAGGCGGAAGCATCGAGCATGGTCCAAGGTTTAGAATGGCCAGAGTCATGCCGAGGCCAGTCATGGCCGGGAAGGTCGCTGCATTGGCATTGGAGACACCACCTGGAGCCCAGCTGAAGTACTTGTTGGTGGTAAAATCGTATGTCCAGTCCCCGTTGTTGGGCAAAATTTTGGTGATCTTGTCGTAATTCGTTGCTGCCAACTTGATAGCGTCGTCCTCCTGAGGATTCACCGTAACATCGACGGCGACTACCAAGCCAACATAGAGTGCAGCGACGACACTGGTGAAGAGAGTCTTCCGCGAAACCATATTTAACTTGTTGATCTACAATTGTATGATTGTGAAATGCTTATGTTGTAGGAAAAATGAGAGAAGAGTTTGAAAAGCCAGAGATTCGGGTACGGAAGAGGGAAATGGAGCGAGGAAGAGAGACTGATATATCATGGCGATCGGCATAAGCAACTGGTCTTTATATTCATGACGCAAATATCGACATATTCAATAGGGGGGAGGCCACGGTTTAGTACAGAAATGGAGGAAACCATGAAGGATTCACCAAGCCCCGAGATCAACGGGAAAGATGCAGCATTCTCCAATTTGGTTTCCATCGACTGCCCAAACGCATTGACCATGGAGGATGGACGACTTCTGGCAGCAGGGAGATCCACAGTAAGTGCGGCTGGCGGTAGTAGGCCCTTCAGAGATCAGAACTAAAAGTCTGTACAAGCGGGCAAAGCACGTAACCAGACTAGTCAGCACGATGGTTCGGCAGCATCGATCGAGTGGGTAACAGTGGCTTGGGTCGAGACTGGTTGTTAGATGGGCGTAGTGAGATGGCCTGAAGGCTTGGTAAGTTGCTGTAGGATATAGTAACAATAGAATGAATAAAAGTTGCATGTTGCTTAGCTGCTAAGCCTGTCGATACTACACACGCTAAATCCTTCGAGGGACTCTTCGGCGTAACACACGTGCTGATAGGTTCGAGCTGCATCAATACCTGGGGCGAGTAAGGCTTCCAACTGCAGGTTAGATATCGCTCCATCTACTATGGTTCTCTCTCCGGGCCGGCATTTTAATGACCGACGCCGATGACGCATATCACCGAATCGAGTCCCTATTATCATTAGAGCTCTTTAGTAGATAGTGTAGCCGGGAGTAAGACAACTTGAGAGAATGGCTTGGTACTTTGTGATTGCACAAAGAGTACTAATGTCTTTCCAGGTGTGGCGGAACACCAACCGTGGCGGAACAAAGCATAGGTACTTTGACATTCAAGCAATAGAAATTCTGACTGCGTCCTGATATTTGAGCACTTTCCGCTGCCGTCGCGCCCGGTAGCCAATCCTGAACATCCTGACACACACTCCTCCGAAAATTACATTCGCATCGTCGCTGCCCCTTGATACGCGGAGAGCGTCATCTCGTGGTGTAACAAGACCGCCTCGACCCAAAGCACCACCATCGAGCTCTTTTCGACTCTCATATACAAAGAACAGTTTGACCTGGATTTCCAAGGCCTTTCCCCCTACTGGGCAATTATTGTGAGCTCGGTGGCGACAGGTGACGCGCTGCGTCAGGCGATGCCGTCCATCTATTGGTGCAGGCCCATCTCACATAATACTTTACGACGTATTTTATCTTACTTAATGGGTCGGGCGCATGGCTGGTCGGGCGCGTGGCTGGTTAGTCTTTGTGGCGAACGCTATGCCCTGGAACAAAGAAACGCTGGACTGAATCTGGGCCTTGATCGATGAAGAGTGTTGGCACGACTAGGGCCAATGTACTCAGATGAAGCCGCTGGCAGCTATTCGACGAGACACTGTATCTGATATCGTTGAATCCTCTGAATGAAGTGCCTATCCACCCCACGAAGAAGCATTGACTGAACCTTAGCGTAGCTCCAATCGCGTCGTCACGCAACAGAGCGACGAAGGTCACCCAACACTGCATAGCAACTCCAACGATACGCGGAATTTATCCCGTCTGTGACTGCAAGCGACTCGAAGCATGCGATACTCCACATTGACGCCCTCTCCTTACGTCTGACTGCGGTCACTTCGTCGAACCCGCCGCCGTCTTCCTCCTTGCGCGAGCCAGCTTCTCCTCCCCTCCGTTGGCCTACTTTATTGGCCTTCCTAGCGAACATCATCTTGAAGACCGTCACCTTGCACACCCTGAGGTATGTTCAGATGCATCTACTCCTGATAGCCTTGGGTCGCCCGTGGCCCAAGGCAACATCTCTGCCCTTTCACAAGCTCTCTCGAAAGATCTTGCGAAGTAAATGTCTCAGGGCAACATTGCGTCTTCCCGACCTAATGTGTTGCGAAAGATCTTAGAATAGAGATTCTAGAAATACAAATAAATAATAATTGAAATGATTCATGCTAGCTACATTCGTGAAGATAAGCCCAAGCAATCCTAGCCAATCTCCATAAACGTGACCCGGCCGTCGCTATGACCCAGCACAAGAATACCACCTCTGACAGCTGAGCAGCTCGCTCGATAGTCAGCAGGGAGCCAGAGAAACCTTTCCGAGTCTCGTACGATCCAATTCCCGTCTAGAAATATACGCGGCTGAGGTAGGTTCGGCGCAGGGACGCCGAGCTTGTAGTGACTTTGCAGGCCTTCGACGGTCACAAGCCCGCGATCGGTCTCTAAGAAAGATCCATCTGAAGTAAAGGATAAGGCTCCGATGCGGGTAGCAACCACGATTCTCTGGAGTGCTGTGCCCGCCCTGGCATCCCACACCCGGACCGTCTTGTCGCCTGAAGCCGATGCCAGCAGCGCGCCGTCCGTCGAGAACGCGACTGACCAGACCAAGTCTGTATGGCCCTCGAGCGTCTGTAGCCCTACACTTCAGTCCTCTTGGACCTTGGGCAATCTTTTCATCCACTTTAGTATCCTGTCTCGGAACTGCTTCCTCACCAAGCTTTTATCCGGTGCAAAAACGAGTGCACTACAGTATGTTTGTAGGGGAGCCTGCTCGATCGCTGGCCGGCAGTTAAGAAGGGCGAACCGCTTCACGTCGTGAATGAATGTTGACAGTTGGGGGCAGTCACAAGTCTAGACGAGAGATTAGTTGCATAATGTATTCTTGGCGAGCTGGAAGTAGGCTTACAAGAGTAATAGCCTCTAGAGTTCTGGTGGCGAGGAGACATCCTCTGCATCCAGCTGCTGAACATCGCGGCGTACGATGCGGTTTAGCTCCGGCTGCTTCCACTAGCGCGTCTTGAGCTCGAACACGACACACTCAACGGCCGGCAACGGTGCGCCCACATAGGTCAGTAAATCGGCATGTGCTGTTGGCCAACATTGAACGAAAACTTTCAATGCCTGCTCAAGGATTCTGACGCAAATAGCACGTGCTGGAGTCTATTCGCTGTCAACATATACACGAATGTAACCCCTCAAGGCAAGGCCACCAGCAACACAGCCTCACTCAGTATAATACTTGAGGAAGCGCGAAGTGCTGTAGATGAATCCTCGAGCAACTTTCTGAATTTTTTTTTCAGATGGCCACCACTATCGACACAACAGACGTCCATGTAGGCCACTGGATCAACCTGTCCTATGGTACCATTCGCGGATCTACAGTCACCTTAACCAAGCGTGACGGTGCTTTTCTTACGGCTGCCATCGCTATCTTCGTTAGTTTTGCTGGAGCGCGCTTCTGGAGAGTTGTGACTTTTGTTGTTAGCCTCTGTCTCACCAAGCGAGCACCGCAAGACGGCGTGTACCATCAGCGCCAAGCAGTATTACGGAACTCTCCCGATGCGCTCAGCACTTGTTGGACTCTTTGGAGAGTGAACTGGGCCTGGCGGAAGAAGAAGGGACGGGTCTGGCGTCGGGTTATGCCTTTAGTGGTTATTGCGTTTCTCGTTGGCCTGGCTCTTGCAGCTGTTGGTGTTCTCTCATCGCAGATTTCGTCCTCTATGGGTGACGAAGTTCTCCTAAATGGGAAGCAATGCGGTTGGGTCGACTCAGATAATATGAGTCCTTTTGTTCAGCATACCATTTTTGAGCCATACACCTCGCAGCTTCATCAGGCCGCTATCCTACGCGCCCAGCAATGTTATACTACTGATGCGTCGACAGAGAATTGCCCTACATTTGTCAAACCTGGCTTTCCGCTCTCTGTCATAACCAATGCTTCCTGCCCTTTCCAAGCGTCGATGTGCCAGGACAATTCTTCGAACTTGATTGTTGATGCCGGATATCTTAACAGTCATTTCGATTTCGGCGTGAATGCCGCGCCCAGCAACAGAATTCTCTTTCGCAGTCGAATGCATTGTGCGCCTCTTGTGCTTGAGGGCTACAGCAGCCTTGTGGATGCCACAGATCTCAGTAATGGAAACACGACTGTTGTCGATTACAAACAGATGATGCAGTACTACTACGGAAATGCCTTCCTCGACCAACCGGGCAATCTGAGCTACCTATACCCTTTCAATCAGACCGGTGTGGCCAATGATTTACTCTATCCTGGCGGCTATGGGCTCGACTACACTCTTGGGTGAGTTGCGAATTTGCTACGGAGCCATGAGCTGATACAGAGCAGAACCAATGTTGCATACTACAACAACACCGATGCTAATTATAGCTCATTCGTGGCTATTCCTGAATTAGTGAGGCCTGATGCAGACACGCTGCTACTGTATCTTTCTGCTAATTCTATCGATTTCTCTGCTCCTGTTGAAGATCCTTGGTATTCAGCAAACAATGGACCTTTTTTTGATAGTGGTAACAATTCATTCTGGCTCACCGACAACACGGCGAGTGTGCTTGGTTGTGCCACTCAAATTCAATACTGCAACCCCAATTTACCTTTAGAAAGTGGCTGTGGACCGCTGATGAGTCTTTATCAGCTTGGTGCAAACTTCAATAGTACTGATCAATCCATGTGGCAGAGCAAAGAGCAAGCCGCATTAGCATATGAGTTTATGTCGAATGTCAACAACGTCGGCGATTTTTATGAGCTCATTGGGTCTGTCGGCGTCGCCGTGCTGACCTCTCGCAATAGTTTGTGGTCTGGAGTGCAAGGCCCGCTACCGAATAACCAGTGGCAATTGGATATGGAAAATCTGCAGGCAATCTACGTGGCAAGCATTCAAAGGCAGTTTATCGAGTGGGCGAATGGGCCGAGGTATCCCGGTCTAGGGCCATACATTTCTGGCCCAGCAAATGAGTGGGATCGTATATACTGTCACTGCCAGGTAATTTGCTACTAAAGCTTTTGGAGCGTCTAACTGACTTTTCAGATGATTATAAGCACCGACTTCACCTCTTTTTCGACCCTTGGCATTGCTCTCGCCGCTACCTTCGGGCTTTTCTTCATTGCGATTTCCTACCTGCTGGAGCCTCTCCTGCACTGGGCACGATCGAAACATCGTCTAAATAATTATGCATTGCTTGAGTGGTCGATGAACGACACCCTACAGCTCCAGAGCGCCGTGCATGAAGAACTTAACCTTGGAACATGGACACGAGAAGTCGGCAGTGTGCCAGTGACACTTCCAAACGAACGGCTCGGCGTTCTAGATTTGTCTGATATGGAGCACCCAAGATTCAAGGCCCCAGATCCGTCGTCACTGTGGAACCATGCAGAGACAATGGAAATGAAAGCCGATTCCGCCCGTGGAGCAGCAAAAGGGTCTACTGTTGCTAAATTTTCTAAATATTCGTTGCTAGACAGATCCATTGAATACACATCCACTGGCAACTTGACTGTAACGAATCCACAGCCTCATGCTGAGAACGAAGGCCAAGGTGAAGATCAAGGCGAAGAAGAGGCTGTGACCGTGGCAGTGAATGCGGAGGGATACCACCATTAGAGCCGTGGACACGTAACGCTTGAGTAGGAGTTCGACGTTCGATTTACTAGTAACATGAGCCTCGCTCTTTTTGTTTTGTGTCCGAGCCCTCCACTCTCGCCCAACTAGTCTTATATTGAGTTTACTTTATACCATAATAGAACCAATTCAAAATCTATGAGAAAGCTTACCCCTTTGCATTTAAAGACGAATTGGTGGAAGAGCTTGAGGCGATGCTGTTTCAGCTATATGTTCGACCTTTAGCTGGTTGGATGATGAGAAGCTTTCGTTTCTTCATATACGGGAGACAACACCGGTGTCACGTTGATCCTAGGAAAGTGCTTCTGAAAGCTTGGAAGTAGAACTGTAGTAGAGTGACGGTGGCTTTGTATTGTACTTGTGGCGCGTTGGCAGGTGTTCAATCCAGTTGACCATGCAGGTTGCCGTCGGTTGGCACCATTGTTGGGTTGTTCCTACGGGAAAGTGCGAGTCTTTCGGCCAAAGCCGAGAAGCTCCTATTTGTTCGCACCCAAATTAACACGTGAATTTCAAACAAAACTCGATTGATCTTGCGCCGAAAGACGTAACCAAGCAACCTGAGGTCAGGGCTGTTTAATCGTGAGCAGGTCTTGGGCGGCCTTAGCAAGCCTGAGCTAGTTAGTATTAGCCAGAACCTGGGACGCCAGTTGTCCCAGATTCGAGTCAACCCCAGTCAGTGGTCTAGTTCTTGGAATCCCTCTCAATATACGATTAATTAGATGGAACTGCTCACTGCTGTTGCGATGCGGCCATGGTTAATAATGCGTTGTAATTAGTGTTCCCGTGACAAGGCGGGGTACAATAACAAGCCGGAAGGTATTTTGCTCTCGTCAATATTGCCTTTAAGGCTGGGAGCCGTGTTCTGCTTTGATGAGACTATCGCAAAATAGCTCCGAAATCCGAGGAGATGCAGATGGTTGAGCTTGAGCCGGGGGGTGCCAGCTGAAGCGGCGATCAAGGGCGTCAACGAAGCGATCGTCAGCGTAACCAACACTGTGTTCGTTTTCGTTGCAGGGTGGTTTCCTGGAGGAGAATTGGCTGTAGAAGAGGACCACATCGATTATATCTTCATAGACTTGCGAGGGAGAGAGTTCAAAGGCCTAAAGTGTAAATGCGTTCCGCCACGGTGGGTGTTCCGCCACACCTGGAAAGACATTACGGGTTTTCACGGCAGCGCGCATGCTACTGCAGCGCGCAACCCCACCAAAAATCAATAAAACTCACCTACTTCAGAGACCCATATCTCCGTCATTTCATAGTCAAATAATTTCAAACTTGATTCTTTAGAAAGCCAAACACCGCTAAATTTGTTGA
>Ga0335072_10001997_pt1 | contig 32195 bp, 31 predicted proteins | sample Lox_Sample_21_FD_206725 | JGI IMG/M metagenome (GOLD analysis project Ga0335072, IMG submission 206725) | Soil microbial communities from Loxahatchee National Wildlife Refuge, Florida, United States - Lox_Sample_2.1 | ecosystem: Environmental > Terrestrial > Soil > Wetlands | place: USA...
CATAATTCTATTAGCCACCTGGGCCACGCCGAAATCCACATTCAAAGGTGTTTCCGGGCGCGGAATTACCCGTGCAAAGTAAGTCAGGGTGCTCGGGATCACAGCACCTGGGAGGCCTTCCACATGGTGCGGCTCTTGCAAGACCTCCGATCCGAAGACGACCTTGCTCTGCAGTGGACCTCGAACAACCACTCCCGCCGAGCCGAACACCAGTCCCTGCCAGGCCGGGGCATTGCCTGCTATACCAAGTATGGACGCGTTCGTGACCTTGAATCCGACATTCACAAGGATCGGCAGGGTGTAAGCGGAAGTAATCGTCTTGGTGGCGACAATGTACCCCTCCTCGTTGTTCGTTTCTTTGCTGTCGAGGACTCCGCCCACCCTGCGGACCTGAGTGCGGCCCACAAATCCCACCGAGATAGCCGGAACATAGTGGCAATTCCAGCCATTCTCCGGAAGAAGATTGGCCTTGCCGTGATAGATGTTGAATTCCCCTCCGAACAGCGGGCTGAGTCCCGGTGTCTCACCCTTCGAGCTCATGGCTCCTGTATAACCCACCTCGAACCTTTTCATAAATCCAACTGTGGCCGAGGCTTCGTAGAAGTCCCCAAGTACGTCGCCACCGTTTAGATAGTGGAAGCTGGCGGCGGGCAGTCCTATCCCGTGCGAGGAGGAAGGGCTGGTATAGGCGAAAGGCGTCAAGAGCGCCCCGGTTTGGCCTTCCCAGTTGAGGTTTTGTGCGAACGATAGTGGCGCCCCCAGGGCTGCAAGAACTATGAGGATGGCGTAGGCTCCCTTCCTGAATTGGCTCCAGCGGTCGCGCTGATAGATGTTGCGAAGTTTTCCCCAAAGCGTTGCTGATGCTCCGTCTGATCGCGGCGCTCGGGGAAATCCAATCAATTGATTCCCTCTAGACATGCAGTTCGGTTCGAAAAAGAATAAGTCGCTCGTTCCGCTTGTATTCATAAATGACCTCATGGCAGTAGCCAGCTACTTCATTGCATCGCGAATGCCAAATGGGTCACCAAGTCCACGAAAACTGAAATGCCTGATTCTAAAAGTTCGACTCAGAAACCTTCACCAGCCCTTGTCGAAAAGATGTCAGTATTGCGATGTCGACAGTTCAACACTTGCTTCCTGATTGACATCGCGAAATGTTGGGATTTGGGTCATGCCCTGTCGGCCATAGTAAAGATCATCTCGACGTTCAGGCAGTTCTTGCGCAATCTGCCGTTGAAGCTATTGATGCTGCCGTTCACGACCGGCCGTCCTGGCCCAACGAAGTTCAGGTGCGCGCCTTTGGCGGTCCTCAAGCCAACCAGCAGAATTTTCGCTCACGCCATTCGCCTCGAGGCTGAACAAACTCCAGGTGAGTCATGAGCACTCAAGACTCCTTAAGAGCAAGCCTGACGTCTGATGGATGACATCCTTGGGTGGCGCATCCTTGCGATCAGCGATGACAACTTGCATGCACTCGTTGACGGCATACAATACTTGGCGGCTCTTTATCGGATCAGATCAGGATCATTTCACGTGACTAGCATCCAGATTTGAGTGGGATCAATTGCTCGCAACCGCCGGACGTCAGAAGCCCTGCGGAACGGTATCAGCATCTCGTCCGCTGATCGGCTGCAAACTTGATTGCCGATTGGCAGCCCCTCTTTCTGATTGAGCGTATCCAGCCATAGCTAGGCGGCGATCACTATAGGCCATGTTCCATACGTAAATTTCCGCAAGAATTTCCGCAACCTGCGGTCTTTTGTCGCATCTATCTCCGCAAAGCACGGTAGTGTTGGCCATCAGCGCTTCCCCTTTGCATGAAAGAGGTTTTGATTTGCACGTCTTGCCGCGGTCTTCGTTTTTTTGAACCGAGTCGAATTCGCGAAAGCCCCCTAACCGGCGCTGCAACATCGTAGGTCGCCATTTTAGGGGAGAATTTGCAGTCCGGTGCCAGCACAACATTTGCAAACAAAAAGCAACGGAGAAGTGTCGCTGTCAATGGACAGCGAACGCTGATCTGTCCGATGAGTTTGCGGCAGTCAACATCCTGGGACGGCGGATGGCGAGCGCTTTGCTACAGATTCCCACCCCCCAAAAAGCATATTCAGGAACAAGGTATGAGAATTGCCGTTCTGATGATGAGTGTTGCCGCCCTTGCGAATCCCGCATTTACGCAACAGCAGCCTCTTGCGGATCTTCCAGAAGTGCAAGGTCCCTTGACGCTTACGGCCATTTACGATTCGGCAGCCGGACATAACGCATTTTCGTATAACGGCAAAACGGTGCCGCCGCTGATTCGAGTGTCTCCAGGGGGCGTGATCAAGTTGCATTACGTAAATAATCTGCCGAAGAAGTCAAACGAGGAGTGCGCAACAGGCCCCTGCATGAATATGAGCAACCTTCACTTTCACGGTCTGCACGTGTCCCCCAACAGTCCACAGGACGATGTACTCACCATGATGTCCATGCCGGGAGAGAGCCTGGATTACACAGTCGTTATCCCGGATTACGCTCCACCTGGCTTGTACTGGTATCACACTCATCCGCACGGAGAGAGTGCTCGGCAGGATCTGGACGGCATGTCCGGCGCGATCGTGGTCGAAGGTATCGACCGGTACTATCCGCAACTTCGGAACATGCGCGAGCGTGTGATCGTCCTTCGAGATCAAAACATCGAGGACATTGACACGGAGAGTAAAGAGCGGATCGTTCGCCAGGTAGAAATTCCGTCTGCTCGATGTGGAACAGCGACTGACCCGGGTCCAGCGCGAGTTTTGACCGCGAACGGTTTGATCCGGCCCTGGATCGCGATCGATCCAGGTGAGCGCCAATTCTGGCGGATTGTGAATGCCTCGCCTGATCGCTACGCGGACCTTCAAGTCGGCGGCGAGCGGATGGAAATCGTGGCATTGGACGGAATGCCCCTTTCTTATCACGACCGGCATCGTGCTACACACAAAGTTGATCATGTCCTTGTGCCGCCTGCCGGGCGGGTCGAGGCGATCGTAATAGGACCTTCATCGGGTGAAAGCACCACGCTAAGCACGCGGTGCGTAGACACCGGACCGGATGGCAACGCAAACCCCTCGATGGTCATAGCGGATGTGGGACACGCGAGAGCCGCTTCTCCGATGCACTCGGTTCAGGCGACTGTCGAGCCGGCAGTCTATAAGGAATTACCGCGACAGGATATTCAGAAGCTTGAGTCGACTAAACCCGACTTTGTCGTCAAGTTCACAGAGGACAAGAACGGTTTCTATATCAATGGGCACAAGTTCGCAATGCACGACGCTCCGATGCTGCGCGTACGGGTCGGGTCGATGCAACACTGGCGAATCGTTAACGCCACCAATGAGCTTCACCCGTTTCATATTCATCAAGTTCACTTCCTGGTCTACGCGCAAAACGGAGACAGATTGGATTCACCCGAGTGGCTTGATACTGTCAACGTTCCGTATGGAAATGGAACGGTGGATCTCATCATGGACTTTACTGATCCGATTATCCGTGGCATGTCGGTCTTCCACTGTCATCTACTCAGCCACGAAGACAAGGGCATGATGGCAAAAATACTCTTTGAATAACCATTGATCGGGCATGCCAATTTCACCAAATCTCCCGGACACAATCACGGGAACTGCAGTCTTCACCATTGGAATCTTGTCTCTTTGGATGGTTGCATTTTGAGACCGGACTCCATGGCAGTTTTGCTTCAGTAGGATGTCTTCGTGCCATATGGGCTTTTCTCATCACTGCAAACAGCGCGTGCATCGATCGGGGATGCCGAGTTCTCAGCGGCCCATTTGTGCCTGGATTCGACCAGCCCGCAACCGGCGGGATGCCGAGTCATTCGCCAATTGGTTGGCTGCCGACGATGAGCCATCCTGGCAGCGTCCACGCCGCCTTGAAACAGATCGCAGTCGTATGTGAAACAAGGTTCTCCCCTAGATGAAAAGTTGTGAATGAGGAATAGAGCAGGGAAGGGAAGAAGGCACGAGGACGGAAGTGATTTTTCCCTGGAAACTGTGATCCAGCCCACACTGATAAGGGGACACTTCGCGGTGTGGCTCAGAATGAGACAGTCGAGGGTCGAGCGGGCCTGGTGTTACAGGCCCAGCCCGGATGACGCGTTCTTGGTGAAACGTTCGGCTATACGAATGTAGCGGTGAAAGCTTCTCGATGCAGGGTTGTGGTGAGACTGCCGACGAATGATGTACTCGGGAACTCCATTCGTCGCGGCGGTCGTAATCCCGCCGGAACGCAGGCTGTGGCCGGCGATGCCCGCGACGTTCATGCCGGCGCGCGCCGCGGCACGCTTGAGGATGTAGTTGATCGAATCGCGATGCAAACCGGAAGGCGACACGCGTCCTTTCTGGTCAACACCACGAAATGCAAAACCCGAGCTTATCTTCGCCGCGTCAAGATAATCTCGAAGTGCCTGAATTGGACAAGTCGTCGGGTCAACGCCAGGCACGATCGCGACTTCCCGGCCCCGGGACTCCTGGTCCATCTTGCCGTGATCAAGGGACATGACTAGGCCTTCGGGGGTGAAATGGAGCCCTTCGACCAGAAGCGAAGCGGAGTCCTCGCGGCGCAGCATTCCGGCAAAGGAGACGAGATAGAGGGCTTTGTCCCGCTTGCCCGCCAGGTTGTCCGGACAACTAGCCACGATCTTCCGGACGTCTTTGGTCAGAAGCGCCTGCTTGATCTTCTGCCTGGTGCCAATCTCGCGGCGAATGGCCTTGAAGGTCTCGCGGACCAGTGGGTGGTGCGTAGGCGAGAGAAGGCAATTGGCCTTCCGGTGGTAATACGAAATGGCGTTCAACCGGCGGGCCAGGGTGGCTGCTTTCAGCGTCGCTGAGCGATCGGCCAGGTAAAGGCAGATCCATTCGGGCTCGGCCGGTAGGACCGGCGCATGATGATGTTCGGCCCAGGGTTTCCAGTCGCCGAAAAAATCAGCAGCGTATCCACGCTTCGTAGCCGCTGAGACGGTGTTGGCCAGCAGAGCGCGCGTTTTTGCGACGAGCGCTTCGAGATCTGCTGGCGGCTGACTCATGGGAACGATGAGATGGTCCATAGGGAAAACTCCTTTCTGATAGCGGTGGCGGGGGCGAACCATGGCTCGCTCGCCTTGCGCCATCAGCATGTTTTTGTCTGGAGAAGGGGAAGGGGACTGAGGAGAGAGTAATGGCGGTGCGAGCGGGGAGCCGAAGATGCCGATGACGGTGGTTGCGGTTATGGTGATGATCTCGTCGACGAGGACTTGCGCCCCGGAGATTGGCTAGCGCTTTTTGCCTTTGGGACGGTTAGTCGCCGGCGGCGCCGAAGGGAGGTCGACCTTTATCACTGCCAGGAAAACGTTACAAGCCGCGGGGTCAACGTACAGCTCCGGAATATCGGCTTTGAGCATTCGCAGAGCGTCGCACAGCTCCGGGCCCAACATCCGGACCGTTGAGGCTGGCTGGCCGGGAGTAGTTCCGGGCTTGTCCTCGCGCCGTACGCCATCCGGGGCGCCAGACGGGTTGCCGGAGAGGATCGAGGGGCGCGGGACGAACTGGTTCCCGCCTGACGCGCGGTCACGCTCGTCCCTACAGCGCTGGATGTATTCCTCCACCTCGGCCGCAATCCACTTGGCACCGCCCAAATGAATCGGCGCAGGAAACTGGCCCAGTTTAATAAGGCGATAAATATTAGAGGACTTCATTTTTACGTGCTTTTCGACTTCGCCGATGTCCCACAGTTCCGTGGGGTGCAGAGGATTGAAGTTCGGGTTTCTCCCCTCAATCCGCTCGACAATGGAACCGAGCACGCGATCTGCCGGCGACAGCATGAGAGCCCCCCTAGATTCGCAGGGGGATCTCGGCGATCCCCTGCGATCTCTAGTAAGGCAGAAATTCAACTTGAAAGATTCCGAAAACGCAATGCTGGGTCTCTTCGAAGGATTTGATAGGAATAGAGCACGTATGATACTGGGTCCGTCGCATTAGAAGGGTTACGCACAAACGCTCAGCCCGGGAACCACGTCCCGTCAGAAGTGAAAAAAACGCAGAAGCCAGCGCGTTAGAGATATGACGGGGTAAGCCCCTGCGACGATCACTGCCAGAAATAGAAAGATTGCGGCATGCCAGTTCGGCAGCCAGGAAAAGGGAAGGTGAGACAGGGACCTCTCGTAAAGCTGCTTCCATGCAGGCATCGCAGTTTGAACATACGTCTTATCCAGTGTTTTTGGATCCCGCGGGGCCATCCCCGCAGCCATGTCGGCGACCCGCATCCAACACATCACTGTATAGCGATGAATGTCTTCTACCGGCTTGAACCACCAACTCATGAAGCGACTCATAAGCCGAGCCCACAAGCCATCGAAAGCCCCACCAGTTTCTTCCCCAACGCCGCAGAAATAACAAATAGTGTGGAGCAAGTGATGATCGAGATTGTGGTGGTTGCCCGCAAGCTCTTCGAACGGCGCCCCATCGATTCCGACGGCAGGCGTCCCGGAGTTTTGGAATTGCAGTCGTCGGTGTTGAGCAAAAAGGTAAATCACTATCAAGATGAGTCCGGAACGGAACCGAGACAACGCGTTCAGCCCGAGTATGCTGCGCCGCTCGCTCCACTGATCGTCCGCAAGCAGACATTTCCGCATTGAGTGGCGCCATCGCTTCGGACTCTGAAGCCGTGAATGGCGGTATCCCAGCAGCAAGCAAGCTCCGTGCGATATCCAGATGGCAAGTTTGTTCCAACAGCAACTGCGTTTGCATAGTATCGCGGCTTGCCCTCGCTCCTCCTCGGTTGCCGTTTGTTTCAACTGCCACAGAAGTGGGTTGTTGTCCTTGTATCCCAATGGTTCCCTCGGTTCCTGGATAAAGCGCCGGTATAGCTGTGCACAACCCCGCCACTCAAATATCGGCAGAAATCAAGAAATCTGCGGTTCATACCACCGGAACTTGCGAAAGGTCCGATTGGGAAAGCTGTTTGACGGAATGGGAGCACGGCTTTTGGGGCGCCGAGGACGGTCGAGACCTCACGGACCCGACGTGCAGACGCTTTTCAACCGCTAAGAGGATCAACGCCGGTCTAGTCGGCCCCGACCCGTATCAATATATATATGGTCCCACTCCGTAACCTCTTCGCGCATTCCAATCGACAGCACTCTCCTGAATGAATAGCTATGCGTTGGCCATGCGACTCCAAGTAGCCTTCAACTCTCTTTCACAGTTTATGAATTGTGAGCGGGATCACTTCCGGCACGTTTTAAAAGGCACGCCTTATTCACATATCTAGTTGGGTCCGAAACCGCCTTCGCTGGTTCGGTTCCCCGCACTCTCAGCGGGGCGCATCCCAAGTGCACACTGCTGGTATGGAATAGAATATTGCGTTCAGCAACTCCTACTGAGAGAAGCGCCCGTTCGTCAAAGATCAGTCTTGAAAAGGTAGCCGTGCGGCAAAGGGCCAAACATCTTCAGGCATACGTAATCACTTCCCTGGAGCTCTTTTGGCGGATCTGTGGTCGTACAAATGATGTATTGGAAAAGTGAGTCGTTCTTCTTTGGGCTTTCAAGCATTCTTACAAATCTAAAGATCTTGTTGTAGTGATTGCTGCACAGTTCACCTACACGTGGTGCGTCATGAACTAAAAAACCCGGGAAACAAGTCGGGCGCTGAATGGACATCACCATGGCGGTAAGATCGAAGGCAATCACTTTGAGCGCCTTGGTGGCCTTAGTGTTTCCTTTCCCTCCCGTGTTCAAACTGAGTTCGAGTCTGTCCGTCTCGAGCTTGACAGTGCCGTTGTAAGCGTTGGGAGCGAGTACCATGCAGATGTCATGAAACCGGTCTGAAAGGGTTTTGAGATTCCCTGCCGCCTGTTTTTGGAATTTGCTTAATTGCCATTTTAGGACATCTGGTGTGGCGGCGCTGTCTTCCGCTTCGTCACTGGGCGCATCAAGATTGTCCGCCCGATCTTTCAGATCGCCCCACCTCCGAAGTTCATCCGCTTTCTTAGCGGCTTCGCGTTCAAGCTTCCCAACTTCCCTTTTTAGGGACTCAAAGGTCTGTTGCAGAGACTTGACTTCTTCTTCAGCCTCGGATTTTTCATTTTCAAGGCGCTTCAGTTCCGCCTCCTCTCCAGCCATCTCGAAACTGGTGTGCACCTTAGCGAGCTGGCAGCCTCTTTCCGCTGCAGCCGCAACGGAGATGTTCCAGGCTGTACACGGGAAATTATCGTTGATCCTTGAGGATTCGGTGGAATCGGTCTTGCTGAGTGTAATCGATTTGAGACGTGAATTCTTCTCTTTTATCAGGATTGCTTTCACACTGACGAGGGTCTGTTTCTCGATGAGAAGGCTTTCAAGTGTGCTGAATCTCTCGCGCGCAGCAACTAGAACATCACCGGCAGCGTTTCGAGCACTTAACGCCTTTCGCCGGCAGGCGCGGGCTTTGCGTTTAAGCTCTTCTACGTCGGAAATATCGCCCATTTCCATCTCTCGGGCAAGTTCTTGAACGCGCCGCGCAAAAAACCTCTTATCAAAGGCATGAGTATTGTTATCCGCCTCCCTCTTGGTCTCCAGGCCTTTGATCCCCTGATAAATTGGCACCTCTTCGGCATTGAGCGCTCCGAGAATAGCGCGGATTGCAAGAGTACGGTCCGCTGCAGAACTGCGGACGACAGGAGAGCCGGATTGGCTCTCGGAATGCCTCCAACTCGTAACCTCTCGAAAATCATCATCATTGTCCCGAGTCACCCAGGAAAGCACTGTTGCCCATGCATTCTCATTTCCCAAACCCGGGGGCATCAATTTTGGAGTATCGCCAAGCAGTTTGGTTGTAATTTCTGCAATCAGCACCTCGACCCCCTGATAATTCGGATCTATTGTGCCATTCCACATTGTCTTTAGATCGCCGTTTTGAAGGACGAAGGTCGTCCGTGCGGGATTGAAGGCACGAACTACCGACCATGAAGTTCCATCTATGATGATATTTGCGCCGACAGCGCCCGCGGAGAATTTGTGCCTGAGCAAATCCTCCTGCTCTTTCGTGCCATAGTTCTTCTCTCCGAGACAGTATCGGATGAGCCTGCAAAGTAGGGTTTTTCCTCTGTCGTGCGGGAAGAATTCTCCGCCAGCGGACTCATCAGGGGTCCAGATGATATTCAACCCAGGTCTGAGAAGAACTTCACGTTTCACTTCGTTGGGTTTCTCCCAGATGATTAAGTGCTCGATCCATAGGCGGGGCTTGTCGCGGTTTGGATCTGGATTAACTGTGAACTCACTTTGCTCAAAAAACTCCAATTGATCTTCGCTCATGGCGTTCTCCATTTCATCCCATCAAGCCGGCAATTCCATGCGCCTGTCCTGACGGTTTAGCCAGAAAACTGAGGACCAAGCAGTTGAGAAATGCAAACAGATTGAACGGCAACACTTGGTTGAGAAAAGTGCGTTCGTGCTGATTGATAGATGGCCTATGGTCCCATCTAACCTACTCAAATGCATGGCATGTGCCATAACACGGGACTGACCGCAGGCTCCGAAAGGAACGAGCATGAAACGAATGCGATTGCTGATTGGGCCCTCAATCAAGAATGCATTTCCATTCTTGCGGGCGCGCTTACGAGTCTCGGGAGCGAGGGCATTCTGTATTCTCATAAGAGTTTCAAGGCGTTCACGCTTAAATGTTCGCGCTCTGGTCACCCTCCTCCTGTGTCACTTTGGCTAACTCGCAAGCTTCGCGTGATTTTGCGTCACTCCAGATTGCCGCCATCGTCATTAGATAGTGCATGCCGTAGGAAGCCCTTTCATCCGTCTTGCTTTGTTGATCGGCAAGATGCGGCACAACCTTGATGCCGATGAAGTTGCCGTCAGTTTTTTTCTTGAAAGGGATCGTGACGGGCTCGGCGATCGGTCCATCTTCTAACTTCAGATAACTTCGCCAAGCGTCCCATTGTTCCTCTGAAGCGTAGTAGCCGAACCGCCATTCCGTTTTGGGGATTGTGAGGGCACGGAGAAACTTGACGTAGCGTGCAGCAAGTATGCGACGCTTCCATGCAAACTCCAAACCGTTTCGCCCTTCTTGATAGTTTTGGACGAAGTGTTTCAAAACGGTGGAGCGGCTTGGATCGTTCTTCTGAAGAAGCTCCCATATGCGAATGGCGTAGCGATTGACAAACTCTTTATCCCTCCCCTCCCGTGGTTTGCGAGGGCAGGGAATCCGCTTACCCTTATCATTTGTTTCCCAATGACGGACAACGCATTCCTTCTCAGCGTTGGTCTTCTCCCGTTGTCTGAAGGACCCCTTTCTCGAGCTTTGCTTCTCCGTCGCGTTGGCAGCCTCAATTAACATCTCGACAAGCAATGTCGAGAATCCAAATCTTTTCGCCAGATCTTCAGTTGCGAGGTGCTCCATAGCGTGCAGGTAGAGGAGAGCCCAGAGATGATCGAATGGGTGAAAGTCATATTCCTCCTGCTGATCCTGCAGCCCTGTCGGCGAATCACCTGACGAAGATTGCACCATTCTGTCACAAGGGATCAATTCCTTGTAGCGTCGAGCTACCAGTGTCCAAAATCCCGACTCCACCAGGCCATTCTGAATGTCAATATCGCGATAGCCATTTGATGCTGCTCGGCCGTAGGCAGCCAACCACACTTTTGCAGGAAAGCGTGGCATTTGGAATTCGAGCCAAAGCGCAAGAAGTTGGTCCATCAGATGAATGTAGTGACCAACTGACATTTCAGGAGAGCTGTGCCCAAGAAGGCCCGAAACCGCGAAGAGGTGTCGACGAGTCGGGAAAGAATTGCCGTAAAGAGCCTGGTGCAGCTCGCTGCTGCCGCTAAGCCGCTGGTTAGCTTCAGGAAACTTCAGCTGCAGCCATTGCGGATTATCACATTTCGGTGGTCTCATCAGCGCAAACGTGATGAAAGATGCCAGAGAGTGACGTAGATGATGAAAATGGAGGCTTCCATCGTCGTTTGCCTGCCGCAATGCGTCGTGAATGATGGGGAACACCAATCCTTCTGGAAGAAATGTGTAATCCAGAGAGGGAATGGAGAATAAGAAAGGTGAGGGTGTGCGCATCGACTGATTTTCAATTTCCCGACTGGACTTCCATTTCCGCAATTCTTCTAATTCTTTGCAGTTAAGCAGCGCGTAAAGCGGCAGCTTGCGAGTGGCATTGGGGGTTTTTAGCCGTCTCTGTTCCCAAGGCCTTATTAGAAGTTCTGCTGGATCCTGCTCATTAAGATCGATTAGCTGGAGCTTAAGAGCTTCCATTCTTCTCAAACCGCATCGAAAGCCGAGAGTCAAAACCAGGCGTGCAACCCTACGAATATCTGCTGATCCGGGCCGGGCCTTTCGGACGGGCTGCCCCTGATCGAGCAGTTGATCGCAAGCCTTTAAGTATTCATCTTCAAAAATGATATTGGCATCGACTGGCAGATCATCGGCTATCGATGCGAACGCCTCATTCTCGTTGATTTTTTCCGCCATGCGCGTTTTGACCAGGTACCGATGGAACGCGCGAAGATGGCCAGCCAGCTTTTGGCGTTGATTCTCGCTGACGGCGTCTTCCAGGATCTGTTGGTAGGCGTGCTGTAATGTGTCGCCATTGAGAGATGCAGCATCTTCCAACCGCACCAGGCCCGGCAACCGGGTCGCTACAGCGACAAGACGGGTGCGTAGGGTTGCAAGAACACTTCTCTTTCTTGCCTTGTCATTCTGTTCAATCAATTCCTGGGCAAACCCTGTAAAGATATTGGCAGCGGGAGATGCATTCTTGCTTTTCCCCCTTAATAGGGCCACATCTTTGCGCGCACGCGGAATCGCTTTGTCATGGTCCTTTGAACCCATCGCGATACGGAGTTCGCTCAGCCACCTGGGTTCGGGATCGTCCTCCACCTTGGGACTGTCCTTCATCTCTCCGTCGTCGTTCTCGCCATTGTTATTATTCGACTCCTCTGGATCATCGTCCCCAGTCCTTTCCTGAGGAGTCGGATCAACCGGTTGCCGGCCGCCGGTCAGCCTCGCCCAGGCCTTCGGGTTCAGAGAGTGAGAAACCAGTTCGCCGGCAGCGTACTGAGTTAAAGCTCTAGGCAGACTCAACTCAAGGTCGAATCTGACAGCGTCCAGCAACTGAGGAACCGTTGGAGGAATGAAGCCGCGGTCGGGATTCGCCCAGCGAAGGTAATGCCGGAGATCACCCTCCATCTTCAATTCTCCCGGCAGCTTCTCAGGTTGGTGGATGTCGGCTGAACTCTCAGAACCGGGGAGCGGTAGGCTGAGAAGCAGCAATGCAGTCAATGCGTCAGGTTGCCATCGGCGACAATTGGCCCCCTTGGTCTCCCACGTCACGAATAACCGGCCGTACGCCATTTCGCAATGATCGGGCCAATTGGGGAGAAGAGCATAGAGAGACTCGAGCGATTTGCGCGAGATCAGCCCCCCAAAAAGCACTGCGCTGGCCAGTAAGCGGCCGCGGGCGAGTCTCTCCGATTCGGTCTCTTTGCGAATCTCGGTTGTCTGATTCTTCGGTCCAGTTTTTTTTGGGTGTTTATCGGCTGCCTTAAGCATTAGTTCGTCAATGAGAATCGAACGAAGACGACGAGTTGTCTTTAGGCTGTCCCAGCGGTCAGCCTGGAATGGGTTGGACGGTCGGGGAGCTCTGACTGGTATCTCCGGCAGCGGCACATTGGAGTTCAAAACTGCATTTCTGCGTTGCACAAGCCGGCTGAGAATTCGCAGAGAATCATGGACTGTCTCACGCGGCAACTCTTCGATCAGCCGCTCCACAAGCCGACGCATGAGCTCTGCTGCGTTGCTTACAGGTGGCGAATCGCTGAGCAAAGATTGGATTAGATCGTTACTCTGCCCCTGAAGCCACGAAATTAGATCAGAGCGCAGCGTCTCTTGGTTATCCTTCAGGCCGAGAGCCTTGGCGGTAACCCACGGTGGCAATGATGGCGCGCCTAAACCAGAGGACTTTCCAGTGTCTTCCATTCAAGCTCTTCCTTCAGGATGTGTTCGAGAGGACCTCGCAGAGACTCACGGTATTCGGCGTACTTTAGGCTGGAGAAAGGCCCCCACGGTTCTTCCCCCTGAAATGCATGTCCAAGCCAGGCATTCACGACCTCGGGCGGGCACCCCCCGGCGAGTAATTCGTGACGCATGAATCTGCGATGCAGATTTGGCGGTAGATCCAAAAACGGCCTCATGTAATCTTTGAGGGTCTTGGGCCGGACTTCCTCTGGAGTTCCATCTTCCTGGAGGAAGAAACATGGCTCGGGCCAATTGAGCACCTTTAAATTGTCAGAAGACAGTGCCGCGACGTGTTCTGCGTAGAGAAGCATTTGGTTGATTACGAAGGGTGGTACCCAGGCCAGACGCGTCTTGTGTCGCGCATCATCGTCCTTGTCGGAAATGAGCGTGAAGCCGGTGTCCGTGTCGATCCGTTCCGGCCCGAGGTACGGCGTTCGAATCGCCCTCATGGATGTGGCAAAGGAAAATAGCAGGACGGTGTGCAAGGTAAAGAGGTTATGGAAGGCAATTGAACCGGAGCGGTCCAGAATTGGTTGCGTCTTGGCGATCCGCTTTTCGAGAAGCGCAATCGCGCGCCGGACGGAGACTTTTGAGGCGCACAGTCGGGCTCCGACATATTCGCCCTGGCCTTTGACGCGCCGTCGGGGGACCGTTCCCCTAACAGGAGCTGCAGCCGTGCTTGGTGGAGAAGCCACGGCAGATGTGGCCTTCACGTAAATCTCCTGAAGCTCTGCGACGCTGTAAGCGCTGTAATACTGTTGTGTCCGGGCCTGGGAATGCTCGCGACCTGTAACCGACACCGCGGCCATTAGATCGCCGGTGGCCGCCACGATTCGACCGAACAGAAAGGTTCCAATTCGGTTTGCCGTCACTCGGGAGGTCGGATCATTCTTCTTTAGCCAGTTCTTTAGGGCATCACTGTAGTCCTCGACATCGCGCGCAAAGAGATATCCTTGTGCAATGCGCCCGACGGTGGTGTCGTCCAGACCGAACCCCGGGATTGGCAGAGTTGCCTGGACTACGTTGCCTGAATCCCTCGGCCAGAAGCATAGGTGCCGGGCCAAGACCAACTTCAGGAACTCATCAGCATGTGAGACATCCGGAAGTGAAAATGACCTTGCAAGGACATGAGCCTGCTTCTTCGGATCTGGAATCTCGCTTCGGTAGGGTGGCCTTATTGACTCGATGTGCCATTCTCCCCCAACCAAATCGAAGAGCAGCAGTGAGTCTCTGATTCGTGCCTTACGAAGAGCTGGCGTTTCAACTCCAGTGAGGACCTTAAGGTTGCGCGCGCGCTCGATTGAACTTCCTGTCCAGAGCATTGTGTGGATCAGTGCCATCAGTTCCGCGGATAGTTGCTGATCGTCATCTAATTGTTCCGGCTTTTGAAGCCTCTCTAATTCGTCGTTCGATCGCTTGAGAAGATCCGCGAGTTCCTGCGCGGTGAGCTGGTTGTAGCTCCACGGGAGCAGCTGGTTTGTCATCTGCACGTGGCGAAGTTGTCCACGCGCCACCAGCGCAGCTCCGATAGCCAGCTGCTGGGCGTTCTGCGATTGTTGTTTTTGCTGGACAAGGTAACGACTTTCCTGGTCGCCGATTTCCTCTTCGTCCAAGTCGAGTTCCAGAATCTCGTCCTGCGTAAGGTTGCAGGTTGTTTCTGAAATCGTCACCATGCGCGCTGACGGCCAGCGTGCGTCCGGATCTTCGTCATCGCCGGGCGTTGCGTCCACCGACCTGATGGCTAGTTGCCGACGTGGGCTAGGTCGCCCGGTGGAGCTACGGTCGCATTCCTGCCAAGGCTCAATGCCATTCGCCTTTGCCAGAAACGACCGGAGAACCTCGCGACGTCGGGGCCAAGTTGCCCTCCACTCCTGTTCGACGTTCTCTGGGCACTCAATCTTGCCAATGATCCTGGCGAAGTCTGGGGGCGATGTCGCGTTTGGAAGTGTCTCAATAAGAGGTCCCCATTGATGCTCCGCCAGGTAGCGTACAGTCCGTGCAGCATCATCCAACGCACTCGGTACAATGCCCCACAGAATGTCTCCGTCGTACATCTCATAACCTTTACAACCAGCCAGCGGGTTGTGCAGGCTCTCTTTATATAGATAGTGAGCGTGGGCCCAAAGCAGATGTCCCTGTAGCGCGCGGTATATGGAAACCGACTTATCTTCCCGCCGTTCCCATAGGCAGGCGAACATCGGATTCCGGATGAATACGCTATCCTTATTTGGATTCCCGCCTCGGTCCCCGGAATCATCCCAAGCGGGCCACTCTCCCTCAATCCAGGCAAGCAGCTCTGGCCATCCCCGAAAAATTGCAGAGCTGTCCTCGGGGGACGCCTCGCACCCGAGCTGGTAATCGAACACCTCCAGAATTGCTTTGAGGTTCGCGACAATTCTTCGAAGTCCGAGCAACTCGTCAGATGCGTTCACGAGCCACAGAAAGTTTCGCAGGGTGTCTTCAATCCCAATCCGCCTAGCTGCCGCTCGTAACGCGAGATGTCTTGGACTGCGCCCAGGTGCGACATGCAGCGACTTCTCCCCCGCAGATTCCGGAGGGCAGTGAAACTGAGTGTCATTCATTTACCTGTACCGGTCTCTTGCTCGACACTTTGCGGCGTTCTCTGAACAGTCCGTAGGGGTCTACCCCAGCACCCCAGAAGTTAAGAAGGCCGTTTTTTGCAGCGCGGTTCCAGGCTGCAATCAGAGCCTCAACTTCATCCCTACGGCGTCCGAAGACTGCTGGCGCCAAAAAGGTCTCTATCAGAAGGGCTCTCTCGAGGTCTTGCTGGACATCCCTCGTGAGGGCAGCAGCAATCTTGATTACAGGTACGAACTCGGTGGCGGGCAGCGAATAGCGCGCGAGGCGGTAGAGACGAACATTGCCGACACAGGCGAAGCCATTCTCATGGCCTCCGTCCCGTGTGACCTGCAAAGGCATTCGTTCAAGAATCCGAATTAAGATTCCGGCTGGAATGCATTCCCGGCGTGGTTGCGGAAGGTACGGCAGCTGCAGCACCTGTTCGAGCTTCGTGACGAGCGGATGTTCGCAGGTGATTTCCTCTAGGCGAATTCTCTCTATCATCCAGTTAGGGTTTTCGTCCTGCTCCGTTGAGTTTTCAGGTGATCGTTCTTGAGCGGCTTTCGCAACTGGTGTCTCCGGGGCGGTGCTTGATGAAATCACTTGTGTTCGCATTGGCTTGTAGGACCATCTGACGCAGAAGCGCCTTCAACTCTGAATCTTTATCGGCGAAGTTGTTCATTGCACGAGTTCGGCGGGTGCGCCGGCCATTTGGAGCTCTGCTGACCGTCAATATCAACGCCCGCTCGAGGGGGCCGCTCCAGATGGGAATGCTTGATCATCGATCTCGCGACGATGAGACCTGTTCATTACGATTCAAGGGCGATCACGACAGGCCGCGCCATCTGCGGCGCAGGTAGCATCTGGCCACGTCAAGCTTCGCCATGGTTCAGCCGATTCGTCCTCCAACCGTGAGGGTCATCACGCGTGGCCCTTTCCAGGCGCTTTTGTGAAAATGCCCCGCGAACCGAGATTCTCACTTTCCAGAGGCTCCATGCGCAAATCGTTGGGCGGAAAATTGCCCGGCGCTCTAAGTTGTTTATTTTGTGAGGGATTGAAAAGGTCCTCCAAGGCGAATAAACACACTCACTCAATGAGGCTCGATATAGAGACCTAACGCAGGTCGCTGGAGTTCCAAAATGGAAGAAATCCAAAGTCCGATAGCTCAAGAACCTTCCAAAATGGAAACCAAAATGGAATCAGCTGAAGTAACCCCCAGAAGCTGACGATCTCCGTAACAGAATAGCTGTCCACATTGGAATCAATCCATGCGCCAGAGCTGGTTCGATCGCGTCGACGACATGCTTCGCACGGTAGAGGAATCCATGAGGGAACAATGGGATTGCCCTGCCATCGAGGCACTGTTCGAAGAGAAAGTTTCAACGTCGTACACCATCATGTCTGCCATCGGCCCCTCTCCTCAGGACGGACATGGGAACCGCCGTTCTGTATCAACCCGAGCGCTCAAAGAGTTCCTCCGAGAGTTTCAAAAAATCCTCGAGAGCGCTCCTCGCCGCAAAGCTATTGAAGACGCCCGACTACTTTTCAAGCAGCGGGTCAAGCCAAAGGCTTTTCAGAAGCCAGAGTGCACTGAGAGGCTGGAAACAGGCACGACCGACCCGAGTCTCTCGAGCACGCCGGCATCCGAGTATTTGAACTCCATTTCAAAAGAGCAGGCATCCGGAAGCTCAATCGCTCCGGTAGCGATCGCGAACCAAGTCCGGGTGGATCTGTTGTACGCGCAAAAAGTGAACGCGGCCGAGAGCGCTGTTCCGGAAGACTGTAAGGAGGAGAGCTTGTGCCACGCAAACTGGTGCTGCACATATTACATCGCTTTTGTTCCGAGAGCGCAGTTCTTGACTCACTACGAAAAGTATCGCAGTCGATTGAGTACTTTATTAAAAGAGCTAGCGCAGCAGAAACATTGCAAATGTGAGTCCGGAGCAGTCGCAGTTGACCATGTTTTCATCGTCATTTCTGTCCCACCGTATGCGGCGGTGACGTCGGTGGCTAACCATTTGAGGGAAAGAAGCTCGCTCCGCATGATGGAAGGCCTTAAAGATTCAGAACTGAATGGCCGTGGGCGAAGCTTTTGGGCGCGAGAATATTTCGCACCCTTGGGTAGCTTTGAATTAGATGCAATTCGGAATCTAATGGCCAAGGAGTTGGGGAGAATCAATGGCCGCAATGGGAACGTGCACCCAGGATGACTGGAATGCGTGCCAGGTTCCATAGGAACAGTTTCGAGTTGCGCACCAGGGAGGTCCCCGTTCCTCTCAAACGGAGAGGGCCAAGAAACATATTCCAGGTGGAATTGAAGGTGTGACCGGCAATCGGAAGCGCGACACTGGCACGAAGAGTTTAAGAGTCAGAAATAATTACGGTTCGGAATCTACCGTATGGTGCGCCCTCAGGTAACCAATCTCCGTTCCAGAATCTAAGGTTGAATTTGCCATAGCCGATATATTCAACAGCGAATCCATCCGCCTCAATGGTTACCATCAGATGCATAAAAGCATAGAACTTTTCCTGAACATGCTTGAGGAGTGCAACTCCAAGGTGCCCGAGCAGTATCGAGATAAATATCCAGGAATACTCATCCGCGTTCTGTTGGTGCTGAATGCCAGCCCCTGCTTATCACAGACTGAGGTCGCACGGAGGCTGGGCGTCCAACAGTCACGATTCAGCAAGCTCACTAAAAAGTTGCGGGAGCTGCACTGGCTCGAGTCGTTCTATGCCGACGAAGACCACCGCTTCGATAAATTAAGGATAACCGAAGCAGGGAAAGATTGGCTTGATAGCCTCGAGCCTGAACTCCTGACCTTGTTGACTGCCGGAGAGACTAAAGATGAAGGCGTCAAACAAGAATAGGAGAATTCCTCGGCTTCAGGACTATCAGCCTCGATACTATTTGACCTAAGCTGACGTTGAAACTCGACGCTCACGGGCAGGCAATGACATCATTACTCGCTCTCGCGGATGTCGTGCCGGTTTTCCACCACAGTGTAATTCGACGTTGTGCTCCCCGATGTCTTTGCCGGTCACGCGAAACCGACGCTAATGTCCGTTGTCGGGGCTTTCGATTCCCGCTGTACCGGGCTGGGCCGAACCGGAAAAGAGCGGCCCGGTACGGCGGGGGGAGTCAGCCTTTTGCCGAAAGAGCTCCAGTTTTCCTGCCGATCCACTCGGCCGTCTGCGACGAACGTACAAAACAACACACCAGTTCGCGCAGCACTGCAAACACCGCACCGGCAACGGCTACCGTCAGAACCGTCGGTCGCGACGGACTCCAATGTCCGCCGGCGGTTAGTCCGGTCCCGGGCATCTCGAAATTCCCGAAGAATATAGACAGCGGATTGCCAAGGCTGACATTCAGTTTTTTCAATCATTGCATTATTCTTTGTTGAATGGGTTGGAGGGCTCGTCGTCGAGCATAACGCGAGCCTGCATGCGGCTGAGCCCTGCGAAACTTCATCGGATTGGTAGCGTAGCATCATCGTCACTACCCTACCGGCGGGCAGCCGAGAAGGTCGGCGAGGCAAGGCCAGAGAAGGCTTAAAAGCCTGAGTAGAATCTTCCTGTGCTGTGGTTCCGGTTCGAACGCATCGTCGCCCGCGAAATATTCGTCGATGATCGACAGTGCGGTCTGTTCATTCGGGTTCGCGTGGATTGCGTGTAGTAACTCATCTTCGAGTTCCTCGGTGGAGAGCCACGCCGGCGGAATGAAGACTTGTCCCGCAGGTATTCCGTGGTTCCTGTTCTCGTACCCATCGCGCATCTGCTGTCCTTTCCGCCGCCCCGGGTTGGATCTGACCAGGGCGGCTCGGTTTGATTCACGGTCGGAGTTGTGGACTGGGGTTGGTAGTCAGGCTGGCCCGCCAGACCGAGAAGGCCCAGTCGTGAAAGTTAAAAAATTGAAAGAGTCTCGGACCTCCGATTACTTTTTCCTTTCGTATTCCAACTGGCCGAGGAACCCAGGAGCGAGGATCGTGTCTGTCTTTTTGTCATAGGTTAGGTCGGTTGCTCCGAGCATTCCTTTGATCTCGAGCGCTCCTTTCTCGTAGGTCGCACCGACCTTGCCGTCTTTGCTGACGATGAGATATTGGTCGCCATTCCGCACGATTTCAAAAGAGTCATTCGCATTCTTGGTATTGATCCAGGTGCCGAGGTACTCCGATCCGCGGGGGGCGCACCCTGCGAGGGCGACACTGACCAGAGAAACGGAAAGGAAGTGGAACGTCGAAGATTTCATTCATCTACTCCTGATAGAGAATTTGTTTATTGCCGGTAATCAAGGACAGCGGCCACATGCCGTCGCCCATGCGGTGCGGGAACACACGTCAAGAACACGGCGCCATGTCCTGGAGGTGTTGTCTTCGCGACGTTGAGTGCGGGGAGCTAACCCGGTTTGAACCAAGGAAGACATGGCGAGTGAATTCTCTCGCCATGCTTCATTGGAGCAACTTACGGACAGGTCGCCCCCTCGATCATCGGGAGCGGCGTCCTGCGTTATCAAAAAGCTCAACAACGGGAATCCTGCGGGCTGGGGTCGTGGGTTAGTTCATGCGCGACTTTTCGCGTATCGCGTTGGGATCCTCGGCGGGAATTTCGGCATCACTGATGCCCTCAATCTCATTGAGAGACGGGACACGCACCCCCGGGGATTCGACCCGGGCGTGGGTTGATTGCGGGATGTAGTCGCGATAGAGTCCGGCGCGAACAGCCCGCGGCGAGTACACGCACCACCCTCCTAACCACAGGTTTTCTGAACGTCCGACGCTGTAGCCGCACCGAATGAGTTCGTCGTAAATCTCGGGAGTCACTGCCGAGGCCGGGGCCTCGACGTAGCCATCGTGCCTCGTCTCGGCGATCACCATGAGGCAGATCGCTGCTTCATTCATAGTCGCTCGTCTGCAACCGATAACCGGCGGTGCACCGGGTTGTAGGCCTGCCCCGTAAGCGAGCGGGAACAGAGCCGGCACTTGCTGTGTGGTAGCGGTTAACGGTGATACCAAACCCCGTCCAGATGCCCGGCGACGCGTCCTCGGGCATCTGGTGAGGTCGTTCTAGGTGTTTTTCCCCCTTTTTGGGGCGCTCAATGCACTTTGCGCGCGTCCGTCAGTCCGACTGGCGTGCACAGCGTGTCTGCCGCCCGCGCCATTTAGCTGACTATGTGAGTTCTGTCGTTACTGGTCTCATAGCGCTCTGGACGCCCGAGGTCCAGACTGCCTTGACCACGACTTTTTAGGCTGTGTCGATGGACCGGGAAGAACCTGATCGCCATGATGACGCCCAGCCGTCGCCGTCTTCGTCTCAGTCGGAGGCATCCCCAACATTCCACACCCACGCGACTGGCCGTCGGTTGGAGTAATGGAGTGGTCCGTAATCATTCGGAGATGTATGGCCTCAGTCCCGGCAGGTGGATCGGTAACCAACTTTCTCCCTAATCGTCGAAGAAATCCGGATCATCTGGGATGACGCCAGATCGCATCAGCCAAACCAACAGGACCAGCGGCCATAGGATAATCAGGGACGGAGCGGCGATTAACGCCAGGAGCCTGGTTTCGGGATGCCACCGAAGGAAGAAACAGTTCCGCCGGGGGGCGAATAACAACACGACGATCAAACCGCTAAGGCAGGCGGAGAAGACAGCCACCGCCGCAAGAGCCGCGGGGGACAGATCGGCTAGTCGCATGGGTAAATGTTCCAATTAATTTCGTTCATCTCGGGAAGAGTCTCCTCGTCCGGACCCGAAAGATCCTCATCCTCGCATTCGCCTTCATCAAGGAGCGAGTCGACTGAGTTGCCATTCCAAAACTCATCGGCGGCGGCGCGGCCTGCGTTTCGTTCGATCAACGTGTCGACGATGCTCGCTGCCAACTGAAGCTGAAGTTTGGAAGCCAAGGTTCGCTTCTCATTTCTTGTCTTCCCGACATCAAGTTGAGATCCATCTTGTGGTGTCATCCTGCGTGTCCTTCCAGGATCGGCACTTTGACAGGCCAATCCATTCGTGGTGGTTGTATGAAACGTTTGAGAGACCGGAACATTACAAATGAAACGGTTCTGACTCCGCACATGTCCGAAGATGGAGGAGTCATCAGCCGCATCCTTGGAATCAGACGGTCTCAGGGTTGGGGGAATCAGCGCTCGCGGACGCGAACGATGATCGGGTGAGCGCTCAGAGAGAAGGTGCTCGGCACACTGCCTGCGAACCGGGCGATCACGAAACGCAGGAAAGATCCCGCGTAGCAGCTTGCGCAGACTGATGCCGGATCGGCAATTCGGCAGGCGGAATACTGAGGGCCCAATTATCAAATGAAGCACTTACCGTCTAGAACAAGCCCGCAACGAAACGCTCTAGCCTGTTCGCCTAAAGTATCGATTTGACGCATCTGGGAACGCACGGCATGGCACAGTTTACGGCACACTTGATATGGAGCAATGTTGGCTGTCCTTCGCCAGCGATTTGCTCGCATGCGAGTTAGACATCATGCACGGAGAGCCCGTCGATCGATCAATGATCTGCGAGCGATCAATTTTAAACTGCTGGTCCCGGAACTGGGAGAAGCCGTTGCCGTAAGGCAGCGACTCGAAGTCCATCTCCGGCTGGGCGAGGTTCGCGAGCATGCCTGAGACCTGCATGTGCCGCGTGCCCAGCGCATCTTCAAGATGCAGATGCAGCCAGGGAAGTAGCTGTGGCTGCAAGCCGCCCGGCACATAGGCCGGATTGTGCACCAGGTCGTAAGTGCCGATCAGCTTGCCGCCCCCGTACACGTTGGTCCGTGGCCAGGTACCCGAGCCGTTGAGCTTCGAAAACTCCTCGCCGCCCGGCCCGGACACATAACACTCGGTGAACTGGAAGCCGTTCGTCACCGGGTTGCGGTTCATGGTGGAAATAGTGTCCTTGGCCACGATGAACGCTGAACTGAAAGCGCATTTGGCATTCGTTGGGAGAGCTGATCACATTTCCCGAAGACCGGCTAACTCAATGCCATTGCGAGTCGAATGAGTCCTTGCCGTATTGCCTGCTCATCGAATCCGCCAATTCCGAGGAGTAACGCATTCGGATCAGGACTTCTCAAGGTGAATCGATCAACGGCGAGAGCCTCGATATCCTGGGCCGCTGCCAGCTTTTCCGCCTATCGCGAACTCACTCGCGGGCCAGGCAAGCGGGACAGAAGAAGAAATCTTGCAGGCGTATCAGAGATGACGCGTTTGGCAGGCCCGAGGCTACGTTCGTCGTGAGGCTCATTGCATCAATAGAATTCGGCCGGGAGCTTCCGCGATCCGGAAGCTCCAGAGGGGTGATTGGAATTCTTCTGATTGCAACCCCAAAAACAATGCCACGGGAAGGTCCAACGTGAAAGGCACTTGCTTCTAGATAGGGAATCAGTGTTCGAGTCTCTCGTCCCCAAACAACGTTGCAAAATCAAAATCATACTGATCGACTCTGAAAATGCTCTCAATGTCGGATCGAACAACCGGAGAGAGTCGCCACTCTAGGTTCAATGAAGATGTCGGCTCGATCATCATTTTTCGCATCATCTCGGTCAGCACGCGATGTCCGAACATAGATCCCCTCTGCATCACGGCGCAAAGCTCTCTGAACGACGCCAGCTGCCGATCGAAGAGGAAGCGCAGAACTATGATTTCGTCCAGTTGACTTAGGGCTTGTGCACGACGTTTGAGAAATTCTCTGAATTCGCGACTCCCGGTCGTTGAAACGCGAGTAGTAAAGTGATTGTCGCCGTTTTCAAAAATTGGAAACCCGAGACCCTGCTGAAGCACACTTTCATAAACAGCGTCGATCCCGCGCCCGACCTTGTCGCACAGGCCCAAATATCGCGCGCCTTCGGCAAGCAGGAAGTTGCGATAAACCGGTGTGCAATAGAGAAGTGACTCGGACGACAAGCCTGTACAGAGAGAGCCGGGATTCTCGAACTCCAGTGTGTTTTCGGTCGCCCGGATAACAATTGGAGAGTTGACTCGATAGTCTCTATGGACAAAGCAGTTCATCAGAATCTCTTTGATGCATCGTTCGGGTATCCCCGGACAGAGCGACGGCAGCGTGGCCGTGCGCGAGTCGCACAATTGCCTGCAAGACTCCACAATGTTCGTCTGAAATCGCTGCTCTCCCATTGGGGTTATCAGGATCGTTTCTAAACCCGGGCAGTAGTGCTTGAGAGCTCTTTCCGTGCCGAACAGCAGGAGGCCGGCAAGCGAGATGAGTGGGCCTGGAGTGTCCTCACAAGATGTGGTACCGTCCAGCAGGCCAATATGGGCCAGAAAATCGACCTCGGATTCCCACTGTTCGCCTGCAAGGTTGAACTTCTTCTTATGCTGCTGCATCCCCCAGTGAATCGAAGAAACGGATAGATCATCAGTTTTTGCGAACGCGACCGGAGCCTTACTCCTGTCATCTTCTGCGGCGACATAGTACGGCCGACAGTCCTTTCCACTACGAATCCTGGAAAGACCGCCAATCGTTTGGTGGCCACCAACCCGACGGCTCTTCGCAACGAAAACGGCAATGCAGTCCACATTCGGGAATCCAGTGGCCCCTCGTAACAAAGTGCTTGCATCGATAACGCGTATTTCGACCGGGGGCACCGTTGCATCTTGAATTCGCTGACTGATCCACTCGGGTGTCGCGTTGCCATGAGGACAGCGAGAGAACTTTTTCATTCCGACGTCTCCGTCCTCGATTCCGAGCAACACGATGCCGCCTCGGGCGTTGGCTAAGCACGCTGAAGAATCGGCGGCCTTCTCCGCCAATTGTTTTTCGCCGCTACACCAACTCTTTATTTCAAGTGTCTCCGACTCGATAACAGATGCGGGCTGCGAACACAACTGGACAAAGATATTCCGGAGAATTGCCTCACTCTCGGCGCTTTGATCATGCATCTTGCAGAAGATTATAGGCTTCTGAATGGGCAGTAGGCCACACTACCGACGGTCGTCCGGGGGCCGCAGCAAAGGCTTTCCAGCGAATTGAATGTGGACGCCAGTGCCCGAGCACGGTCAGTCAGCCGGTTTGTTTCTGAGTTTAGTGAGTTCAACGCGATAACTATCCCCCAATTCGGTTTCGGATAGGGAACCGACAATCTCGAATTCAGGATTGACCAGGCGCGGGTAGAAACCCGGCAAGCCTTCGCGGAACTTCCTATTCGCAAACGCACTATGCGGCGACTCACCGACATCATGAAGAGCCTTGCGAAATCCGTCGCATGCTTTTTCTGCGAACTCGTTACACTGATGAAGAAACACCAATAAGTCGTAAACGCGAAAAGTGGGATGTTCGAGAGCCAGGCCCAACCGATCGGCGTCGCGGATTGCCTTCCAGTCGTTACTCAACACAGCACACTTCAGTACATGTGCCGCGGCATGCGTGTATGCTTCTCCCCGCTGAATGACGCCGTGGTACTTTTGCCCAAGAAGCTCCATGCTGTCGTAAGTGACAAACGGATTGTTCGAAGTGAATTGACCGAGCGTACGGGGACTCAGGATCGTGATCAATCCCGTGTCCAGGGCCTTCTGAAAGCCATCCCGAGAGCAGTCGGCATGCCTGCGATTCGGGCGAAACATCTCAGTTTCGACGGCTTCCGTTACGGCGAAATGAATTCCGAATTGCACGTGCAGCTGCTTTAGGATCGTCTCGTGCCTTGTGCAGAAAATCTGCGTCAGCGCGTCCGTATCGCAGACGATAAGCTCAAGCCGTTTTCCGGCGGGGCTACGGCCTAGCGCGCTTGGTTCCATCAGGCAGCAAGTTCAACCAGATCCGATCCGAAGCGTTCCATGAAGACTTCGTAATCAATCATGAGGAGCTCCGCCGCTTTTCCTTCAGAGATCAGCCCGCTGTTGCGGGCATCGATTACCGATTTGATGTAGGGAACAGGCAAACGCAGGGTCCTCGACGGAATTGTGGTCTCCCGTTCCTTGGGGCTCCACACCTTCGTATCGCGAGGCGTTTCGAAGAATTCCTTCGTAGTCAGAGCGTGAGCCGTCAGCCCCCTGAGATGCTTGATAATCCGCATCTTTCCATATTGGGACGCCTGCTGTTCGGAGATCAGGTTGTTTTCGACCGCTGAGGCCAAAATGATGCGCAGATCGACCTGAGAATGTGCCACGAGCTCGGCCAGATTCTTTGCATTCAGCTCCGTCCAATTCAGTCCAAGAGTGGAGGTGAGGGCCCTGAGAACTTCCCGTGAAGCAAAACAATTTCGAGCAAATGAGTCGGCGCGGGCTTCCATGACCGAGGGCTCGGTACGACTTCCATGTGTCCAGCTATCGACAAGCGCCGATTCTCCCGCGATGTCGAAGATCGCGTGGGCTAATTCATGGGCCAGCACGTAATTGCGCCTGAACCAGTTCTGTCGAAACGTGTTGATGAACAGGCACGGTGTTCCCTGGTCGGACCCCGATTCTCCGACGTAAAAGCAGCATCCATCAATGGAAGAGTCCGGAACTGGCATCTCGATGATCAGAATGCCGAGATTGCGCAGAATGCCCCTGATCACATCTCCCGGCGCGCTAATCCGCTCAGAGAGGGCCTTGTGGGAGAACCCGAGGTCGACGTTTTCCCTCAGTACCCGCGCTGCAATCTCTCCCTGCACTACCGGAGATTCGTGGCGCGCAGGCTCTAATTTCTTGGAGACCAGCTGAAAATGGACTTGCCATTTGTCTCCTGAAAATCCAATCACAGTGTTTAGCTGTTTGAGATAAAAGCCGAGCCTTCGAATCAGGACGACGAGCTCGCGGTCCTGTTCCTTGACGGTGCCTGAATCTCGGAACTTGAACCAAATTGCTGGCGCTTTCGCGGCTTCGGCTTCTCTGAAGACCTTGGCATCAACTCCCAAAACAGAGGCCAGCTCCGGAATTATGAATCCGGGAAGATCCCTCTCCTTGCTAACCCACTGATCGAACATATGAGGAGCTATTCCCAAGAGGGCCGCACAGGCCTCCGCTCTGAGGCCGGCATCATCAAGCAGCGCCTTCAACATGTGAAGCAATCTCCAAGCCAACTGCGAGAGATCCGTTGAGTCGATGGCTCTCGACCTGAAACGATCTCCCCAGCCGTGTCACTCGGAAGCGGACGTCTCCGCCACACGAGGTTTTGGATGCACAAAAACACTCACGGTCGTAATAGGCCCGCGCTGTGCAACTCGTTCCCCTGGTATCCATATCGGCATATTGAGGGGAAGTTTTACCAAAGCCAAAGATACCACGAAATTTAGGTCGGCCTGTGACCGTCGACACCGAGGCCCATAACATCTTCGCCAGTTATTCGCCGGAACGATGCCACCATCCCCTCATCCCGCAGTTGATAGACGTTCTCGGGGCACCAAAGAGTTCTTTTCCCAATTGTATTTCATGGGTCCCAACAAATGAGCAAATCAATCGACATGGCCCAGGCTCCTGTCGAGAATAGGAGGACCGGTCCTGAAACTCCACTCGATAGCAGTTCCAAAGCCGGGCTTTTGACGACAGGCCGCGCGGATTATCGGGCTCGCCGACGAAAGGCAAGCGAACTCGGTTTTATGCCATGAGCCGATCCGTGCTTGGGATTCGGCCCGCGCCGTTCTCCGTCGTTTCGAGCAACCTGTGAGAGAGGACTTCTCGCACATGGGGCGCCGGTCGGCCCGGCAGCTCGAATTCCTCGCCCGGTATAGTAGCGGTATGCTTCAAATTCTTTTTCAATTCTTTGAGAAGCGCGCGGTTCTCGATGTTCTATTGATCGTGACCAAGCTTCTCGGCACGCTTTTCGCAGGCGCATTCGGTGTGCTGGGTCTCGTCACCGAATATCGCGACAAGCGTTCGAAGAAGATTACAAAGTGGGGACGCCTCGCACTCGGGGGCATTGTTGTCTCGACGGTGATTGCGATTACGTCTCAGGCGATCGAGACTGTGCTCAGTAAGCAAGATGCCAAGGACACAAACGACAAGCTTGCAGAGCAGCTTAAGGTCTCGAATAACACGCTGAATGAGGTGGAGCGGTCGATCTTCCCGATAAAGAATCTTATCGTAGGATATTCGATGGAGATCCCGATCCAGAGTCAGGACTTTGTTCGCTACCAAGAGAGGGTGAAGGCGGGGATTCAGCACATCGATCTGGTGCGAGGACAGGGAGACAATCAATTCGGCGTAGCCATCGCCGGAGGTCCAGGCTACACGGTCATTCAACTTGGCCCTGCGCTTCTGCCCCGAAAGGATGACGGCCTCGTTTACGCCCTATTTCAGGAGCAGGGACTCGCTGTCTCCCTCTATCGCGCGCCATTTGATCTCAATGGCTATTTCCAGGGCGATCCCACCAAGCGCAGACGGCCTGACCTGTCGTTCACTGTCGAACCGTTCGCTTTGCAGCCTCGCACGATTGAAGTTACTTATACGGTTCCGTCCGGGCGGCTCTGTTTCGAAGTAACGCAATATGCTGTGGCCCATTGGGACGGTGACGACCGGATCGCGTCGGTGCCCGACCTCTCCGAGGCCGAGTTGCTTGCGTTTCCGCTTACCCCGGACCTGGGCTCAAGTTCAGGAGGACTGGCCGCACGTTCTCCATTCGATGGTCTCCACGTTCTTACGATGAGCATTCAAACCGGTGACCGAACATTTCGTATGGGCCGGTTTGATTATCGCGAATCCTTCAGTATGGCCGTGCTGCCGAAGTTGGGATCTGCTCCCCCGACACCTTGACTTGTGCCGTGCAGTTCGTATCGCTCGCGCTTGATCAATTCGGGCATCGCCCACGCCCATCCCGTAAAAAGTTGATCTTCTTCTCACCCAATTCCAACCAATCGGTTCGTCGCTCTTGAGCGCAATGATCTAGTCGCCAATTCCCGAACGAAGCTTTGCCACGAATGCATTCGCGCAATCTCATTACCGTGTCCTCCGGTACTGGCTCTATGCGATCGGCAGTCAACGAAATTCATCGTTCTGTTGCCTATGCGAAACCGCGCCGCGCGGGCACGTGGCGGCTTCGCACTCGATTGAGTGATCTATGAACCCAATTAAAAGAGCCAGTAAGTTACCGGGACCGCTCGGCGATTGCGCATGAGCAACGGGCAAGAAGAATAGGTCGGATTCCACGTTCGCAATCTCTAGTCTCCGCCCCAGCGCACATTTGCGCGGGAAAAGGAGACTCTCTCATGTTCAAGCACAGCGCTCGTAAACTGGCATTTGCTCTGTTTCTCGTACTGTTGGCCGGCACTGGCGGCCGGGCGTTCGCTTCAGGTACGAGTTCGACCTCCGCATCTTCTCCCACCTCGACCGCTGCACCGTCCCCAACCGTGGACGGGCCGACAGGAACCGATCCAGAACCGATCGAACCGGACATCGTGAGTTTGATTCTTACGCTCATCAATCAGGCGTAAAATCCAAGGCATGAGACCCAAAGGCGGCTGTCCGAACGGAGGGACGTAGATGCATCTGACTGGTCTCGATCTTCTGCTTTGGGCGGCTGGCCTCGGGGTGCATCTGATACTCCTCTTCGTTCTCTTGATGCGTCGCCGCTTCAGGGTGTTTCCGATCTTCACTGCATTCATCGTCTCGAATATCGGACGAACAGCCGCACTTTTTTTCGTCCAGCTCCGCGGGACCAGGACCAGCTACTTCTATACTTATTGGTCCCTGATCGTACTCGACGTCGCGTTACAGTTGGCGGTGGTCTACGAGATGTACTCGTTGACGTTTCGTCCGCTCGGCGAGTGGGCGCGTGATCTTCGAAGACCATTCGAATGGCTTGTTGCGGTGAGTATCGCTTTGGCTGCTGGAATGACCTGGCTGGCGGCCCCGCATGCCCGCCTCTGGGTGCAAGTCGTGGTGATCAAGGGGAGCTTTTTCTCTGCAGCCTGTATGAGCGAACTGTTCGTCGGGATGCTGGTCCTTGCGGTGAGGTCCGGGCTGCCGTTGAAGACACATGTTGCGCGAATCTCGCAGGGGTTTGGCGTCTACTCGATTATCGACATTCTGATTGAAGCCGGGCATAGCTACTTCGGCGTGGGTCACAATACCCAGACCTACACAATGCTGTCCCACTTGCGGATGAGCGCTTATCTGGTCTGCGCGGCCTATTGGATCGTTATGCTCTGGCGCAATGCACCGGAGCCAAGAAAGCTGCCCGAGAGTTTGCGCGGTGAGTTGATCCAGTTGCAGAATGTGGTGAACTCGGATCTTGAGAGAATTCGTGTGAGGCAATGATGGTGAATAGCCGCGCGATCATGTTTCTGATTGCGGTCGCGATTCTTGTTGCGGCTCTTCTCGTGATCGCAGCATATTCGCTTCGCCGCGCGCGCAGGTCCTCGAAGAGAGATTGGGAGAGTCTCTTGAAACGCTTGACGGCTGTGAATCGCGGCTCCATTGCCGAAGTAGCACTGGACATTATTGACGAGTCCGGGCGACAGAGAAAGGATGAAGCCGGTGCGATGCTCGATCCGGCGCAGATCTGGAAGCTGGTTGGCGGTCTCGAAGGTCTCGAAGTGCTGGAAGCCAATTGCGCCGTGTTAATCGATCTGGCGTTTTACGTTCAGCAGTGGTATCCGGAGGCACTTGCCGTTGCCGAACAGCTGCGCCTGAGCGCCAGGGAGGTCGAGTGGCACGTGGAAAGGCTGCGAGGCGCCCAGAGGACAGGAAAGTTGGAAAGCGCCTTCGCGATGTATGCCCAGCGTGCGGTCGCAACGTATTATCTGATGACGCGGCGGGTTCTTGCCCTATACGAGCAGGGAAATCTTGCCATGCTTGCCGATTTGGAGAAGGCTCTTTGAGACAGGGAAGCGCGATTGGTGCAGCGTGCCGGCATAGACGCTTTGGAGGGATGAAACTGATGGGCAAGCTAGAAACATGGGGAAGAATCGTTAAAGCCATTACTGGTCAGGTTGATCTGGCCAACGAGACGAAACCTGGAAAATGCAAGATCACTTAGATACAACCTTCCGTTTTGCTCGTGAGCAAACTTGGCCACACCGCGGTATTCGGATTCGATGTCGATCAACGTATGATAGGTGTTACCATTCCGCCTATTGGCCAAGGAATCGGCCGGCACGGGAAATTCGCAATCACGCCAGATCAGATGATTCGGAAGGGGGAATTCGTCGGCACTCCCCAACCACCCGCGCGAACTATGTCGCCAGAAGAATTCAGCGAGATCATGCTGGCAACATTTCTTGATGAGGGCTAAAGGAAAGCAGAAATCGATCATGGCACATCCCAGGCACCTCCCGTCCATTATCCCCATGAGTAAAGTGCGAACTACCGCTGGCAACTAAGCCGGAGAAGAGGGTTCTTCCAGTCGCAGAAGGACCACAGCGACCCGGCCAATCACTTCTACCTCCTTCCTGTATCTCCAACGCTGGGCGGTCGAATAGGACAGAGAATGAGGAACCAAAGTCAACCACTCTGCGTTCTTGTCAAGCTCGCACCAGCCGCATAAATAGCCGGCATGGGTGAAGAGGAAGTAAATCGGACGATCGAATTCGTTGGTCCATTCTCTACGGTGTGCAATAGCGCGGCGCTGAGTATCGATCAGAACGATGGACCCTGGCCGGATCATCGGATCGAGCGTTTTGTCCAGTCGTCCGATGATGCCGCGACGATAATGACTCGGCAAGCGGTCCTCCGGCGGCAGAAGCGTAGTGTTGTCCGGGATGGGCTCCGCTGCGATGCTGTCAGGAAGCCAGGACCGCGCGTGTTCCTCGAGCGGCCCTTTCGTCAGAAGAAGTGTTGTATTGGGAACAGAAGGACTGTTTCGACTCAATAAATCTTTGATTGCCGGTGGGCAATAGGCAAGCAGTTGTTCGGGCGGAATGCTGTACACGACCGCAAGCACGATCAGCTTTACAACAGAGAGGCCTCTGCCTTCCCGCTCGACACGGTTTAGCCAGCTTGCGGAGATCCGATACGATGGATTACCCCACTCCTGAGCAATCCGCACACTCCGCTCTTCCACCTCACGCAGCGTCAGTCCCCATTTCCTCGGTGATCACCCAAAACCGGCCATAGATGATCGGGTTAAAACCGGCCATAGAGAGATGGCTTAAGACATAGCCGCTGCAGGGGCAGTTAGCCTCTGTGGTCATGAGCAACGTCTTGAGCAGAGAAAAACGAGAGCAAGTCATTGCGCTGGGCCGGCTTGGGTGGTCTTTGCGTCGCATCGAGCAGGCGACCGGGGTGCGACGGGAGACAGCCGGCGAGTATCTTCGTGTCGCCGGGATTGCGCTTCGCCGTCCAGGCGGGTGGGGACGCCATGGTCCGGCAAAACCGGCCATCAACCCGATCACCGACTCTGAGGGCGGAGATTCAAAACCGGCCATCAACCTGATCACCGACTCTGAGGGCGGGGATTCAAAACCGGCCATAGAGGTGATCACCGACTTTTCGGCCAAGAAACCGGGTTGCGGACCGGCGAGCCTCTGCGAGGCGTACGGTGAACTGATCGCGCAGGAGTTGGACTGCGGCCGCAACTCGATGGGAATCTGGCAAGACCTGGTCGACCGTCACGGGTTCAACGGTGGCTACCAGAGTGTGTTGCGCTACGCGCGGAAACTTCGCGCAGCCACACCGCCAGAAGCACGGGCCATCATCGAGACGCCGCCCGGCGAAGAGTG
>Ga0335072_10001998_pt1 | contig 32190 bp, 19 predicted proteins | sample Lox_Sample_21_FD_206725 | JGI IMG/M metagenome (GOLD analysis project Ga0335072, IMG submission 206725) | Soil microbial communities from Loxahatchee National Wildlife Refuge, Florida, United States - Lox_Sample_2.1 | ecosystem: Environmental > Terrestrial > Soil > Wetlands | place: USA...
CGGCCCACGGCGCTGGGACTGAAGCAGCTTCTGGAGGACTATTTTGAGGTTCCGGTAAAGATCGAGCAATTCACGGGAACCTGGCGGCGGCTGCCGCCCGAGAACCGCAGCATCCTCGCCGACAATGGGGCATTCTGCGAGCGGCTGGGAATGGGTACGATTGTGGGTGACGAGGTCTTCGATCAGCACGGTGCGGTGACCATTCGCCTGGGACCGATGAGCTTCGACCGCTACCGGGAGTTTTTGCCGGGAACGCGCGCCAGCGTCGAGTTGCGCGCGTGGCTTCGGCTCTATGCAAACCGCGAGTTCGATTTCGTCATCCGGCTGGTGCTGGACCGCGAGGAAGTGCCGCGCATGAAGCTCGGCGATGAGGGGGCCGAGGCGCCCTGCCTGGGGCTGGTAAGCTGGGTGCGCAACCGGCCCTTCCATCGCGATCCGGATGAAGCGACATACCGTTTGAACTGAGCGCAACCGTTATTTGGGAGTGAGACGATGAGCCTGAATCTGAAGTCCCTGATCGGCAAGGTGGATGAAGCGACCCGCAGCGCGCTGGAGGCCGCAGCGGGCCTCTGTGTGTCGCGCACCCACTACGACATCGAGGTCGAACACTACCTGTTGAAGGCAATCGACAGCTCGGACAACGATGTCGCCTTCATCCTGAAACAGTATGGCGTGGATCGCTCGCGCCTCACTACCGAGCTCGAACGCAGTCTCAACCGCCTCAAGAGCGGCAACGCGCGAAGCCCCGCCTTCAGCCCCCAGCTCGTGAAAATGCTCACTGAAGCGTGGACGATCGCGACCATCGAATACGATGCCGCGCAGGTCCGCACCGGGTTCACCCTGCTGGCCCTGCTCTCCGACGACGAACTGGGCCGGCTGATTCGCGATGTGAGCAAGGAACTGCAGCTGATTCCGCCCGAGGCGCTGCGCAAGGATTTCTACGCCGTGACGGCGAAGTCGCGCGAGGCCGGCGTGGCGGCGTTTGCAACGGCGCCAGGTGAAGCAAGCGGCGGGGCTGCCGGGCCCAGGCCCGGCGGAAAGACCCCGCACCTCGATCAGTACACCGCCAACCTGACCACCAATGCCAAGGCGGGAAAGATCGATCCGGTGCTGGGACGCGACGCGGAGATCCGCCAAGTCGTCGATATATTGATGCGCCGGCGGCAGAACAACCCGATTCTTACCGGCGAGGCCGGCGTGGGAAAGACGGCTGTGGTCGAGGGATTCGCTCTGCGGCTGGCCAGCGGCGACGTGCCTCCGCCCTTGCGCAACGTGCAGCTGCACAGCCTCGATCTGGCCCTGCTGCAGGCCGGCGCCGGCGTCAAGGGTGAGTTTGAAAACCGCCTCAAGGGACTGATCGAGGAGGTCAAGTCGTCGCCGCATCCGATCATCCTGTTTATCGACGAGGCGCATACCATGATCGGCGCGGGCGGCCAGGCGGGACAGAACGACGCCGCCAACCTGCTCAAGCCGGCGTTGGCGCGGGGCGAGCTGCGCACCATCGCCGCCACCACCTGGTCGGAGTACAAGAAATTCTTCGAGAAGGACGCGGCGTTGGCGCGGCGCTTTCAGGTGGTCAAGGTGGAGGAGCCATCGGAGGCGCAGTGCGCAGTCATGATGCGCGGCATCGTGCCGGCGCTCGAAAAGCACCACGACCTGCGCATCCTCGACGAGGCCGTTACCGCGACCGTCAAGCTGTCGCATCGCTACCTGGCGGGGCGGCAACTGCCCGACAAGGCGGTCAGCGTGCTGGACACGGCCTGCGCCCGGCTCTCCCTGGGGCAGAACACGATTCCGCCGCCAATTGAGGATGCGACTCGGCGCATCGACGATCTCAAGGTGCAAAAGCAGATTCTCGAACGCGAGACAACCGTCGGCGAGAACCACGCCGAACGGCTGGCGGCGATCGAGGAGCAGCTTGCCGCCGAAGAAGCCTCTCTCGCCAGGCTCAACGCGCAGTGGGAGCAGGAAAAAGAGCTTGTCGGCGAAATTCGCGCCATGCGCCAGGCGCTTGAGACCGGCGCCACCGAGACCAGGGCGGAAGACAACGGCGCGCCGGCGCAGAAGCCGTCGCTCGAAGCGCTGCGCGGTCTGGAAACAAGACTGGCGGAGGCGCAGGGCGAAAATCCGCTCATTCATGTTTGCGTGGACGAGCGCATTGTGGGCGAGGTGATCTCGGCGTGGACAGGGATTCCTCTGGGCAAGATGGTGAAGGACGAGATTGCCTCGGTACTCGACCTGGATGGCCATCTGCGCAAGCGCGTCATCGGGCAGGATCATGCTCTGGCGGTGATCGCGCAGCGCGTCATCACCTCGCGGGCGCGGCTCGACGATCCGGGCAAGCCGGTGGGCGTCTTCATGCTGGTTGGTCCGAGCGGCGTAGGCAAAACCGAGACCGCCCTGGCGATCGCCGATCTGCTTTACGGCGGCGAGCGCAATCTGATCACGATCAATATGTCGGAGTTCCAGGAGGCGCACACGGTCTCCACCTTGAAGGGCTCGCCTCCGGGGTACGTGGGATATGGCGAGGGCGGCGTGCTCACTGAAGCGGTGCGCAGGCGGCCGTATTCGGTGGTGCTGCTCGACGAAGTGGAGAAGGCGCATAGCGACGTGCTCGAGCTCTTCTACCAGGTCTTCGACAAGGGCAACCTCGAAGACGGCGAGGGGCGCTCCATCGATTTCAAGAACTGCATCATTATCCTCACCAGCAACGCGGGGACCGACACGCTGATGAAGCTGACCGCCGATCCAGAGACCATGCCTGATTCGGACGGGCTGGCGGCGGCCCTCAAGCCGGAGCTGAACAAGATCTTCAAGCCGGCATTCCTGGGGCGTATGATTGTGGTTCCCTATTTCCCGGTGCGCGACGAGGCGCTGAAGAAGATAGTCCTGCTCAAGGTGGGCAAGATTCAGCGGCGGCTCCTCGAAAGCCACAGGATCGCCATGAAGTGCGACGACGCCGTCATCGACGAAGTCGCCAAGCGGTGCACCGAAGTGGAGAGCGGAGCGCGCAACGTGGACAACATCCTGACCAACACCATGCTCCCCGAGATCTCGCGGCAAATCCTCAGCCGCATGGCGGAGCAAACGCTCACTGAGCAGGTGCGCGTGGGCGTGGGCAGCGACGGACGGTTCACCTACGAGTGGGAGTCGCAGACGCCCGCCCAGAACGTGGCGCAGGATGCGATATTGACTTAACTCCAGGACGGGAGAATTCGCTAGAGGAAGGTGCCGGCGCAAGTATATGCCTGCTTTCGCACAGACAAATCGGCTGCTCAAATTCACCAGCCCGCTGGGTTCTGACGTGCTTTTGCCGGAACGGTTCAGCGGCACGGAAGGCGTTTCGGAGCTATACCGCTACGAGATTGAGCTTCTGGCCACTCCGCAGACCACGATCGATCCCAAGAACATTGTGGGTCAAAAGGTATGTCTGGGCATCCTGGTGGACGGCATCAGCAAGATGCGCTACTTCAACGGCATCGTGTCCAGCTTTGAGATGAGCGGCGGCGACGGCGAACTCAACAGCTATCGCGCCATCGTCGTTCCCAGTCTCTGGCTGCTCACGCTCAACACGAATACGCGCGTGTTTCAGGACAAAACCGTCGTCGACGTGGTCAAGGAGGTCCTCAGCACTTACAGCATCAGTCCCTCGCTGGAGACATCGGAGACTTACACGCCGATGGAGTACTGCGTTCAATACCGTGAGACAGACCTGCACTTCATCTCGCGGCTGATGGAGCAGCACGGGATCCTCTACTACTTCAAACACACCGAAAACGATCACACGCTCACTTTGCAGGATACTTCGAGCAAGCTGAGCGCCTGCGCGTTTCAGGACTCGTTCCGGTACGCGCCGGAGCCGGAGAACCAGGAAGGCTTTTACGACTTCGTGGTCAAGGAACTGCTGGCGCGATCGACCCTGGTTTCCGGCAAGTACACATCGTGGGATTACAGCTTTATCCGCTACAAAACCGTTCCCGACGGCGGCGCCAAGCAGCAGACCAAGGGGCCGCTCGGCGCCAACAGCAACGAGCAATACGATTATGCCGACAGTGCCGCAGCCTATCTGAAAAAGGAGGACTCCGACTCGAAGATCGGTGATCTGACCACTTTCTTTACGGGAATCCGTCGCGACGCCGGCGACGCGGCCACCTCCGCGGTGGAAGGATCCTCGAACGCGATTTCGATGCAAACTGGGTACACGTTCACTTTGGAAGAACACCCCCAGTCCAGCCTGAATCAGAAATACCTTCTGCTTCGCGCCCAGCACCAGGCGCAACAACTGCCCTCGTACCGGTCGCGGGTATCGGATTCTCCTGCGCCTTACTCGAACACGTTCACCGCGATCCCTTCCTCGATTCCCTACCGGCCCCCGATCGAGACCCCCAAGCCCGTCGTCCACGGGATGCATACGGGGAAAGTGGTCGCGCCCTCCGGCGAAGAGTCGCACCTCGACAAGTACGGCCGGGTGTGCGTGCAGTTCTGGTGGGACCGCCTGCGCAAGGAAAACACCCTCGACAACACCTGGCTGCGCGTGGCGCAGCCGTGGGCGGGCAAGGGCTGGGGAACCTACTTCTGGCCGCGCGAAGGCGACGAAGTCCTCGTCGATTTCATGGAGGGCGATCCCGATCAGCCCATCGTTGTGGGGTCGATCTACAACGGCGTCAACATGCCCAAGTACGATCCGGCGGGCCAGTACACGCTGGCCGGAGTCCTGACGCGCAGCTCGAAAAATGGCGGCGCGGCCAACGCCAACGAGCTTCGCTTTGAGGATCTCAAAGGCAGCGAGCAGATCTTCATGAACGCCGAGCGCGACTACGACCTGCACGTCGAGCACGACTGGCACTCGCTGGTGGGCAACGAGCAGCACACCAAGATCACCTCTAACCAGTTCGAGGAGGTGGATGGGGATTCTCATCTCCTCGTCAAAGGCAAGCAGCTGCATGAGGTCGATGGCGAGGCCGACCTCAACGTCAAGGGCAACCAGATCGTCCAGGTGGGCGGCGATCGCAGCCACGCCGTGACCGGCAACGTCAAGGAACAGGTGGGCCAGAGCTACGGGATGACGGTGGGCCAGAACCTGGTGCAGCAGATTGGTTCGAATCATTCCCTTCAGGCCGCGCAGAACCAGGATGTGCAGACCGGACAGAACTGCAACATCACAGCTGGCCAAACGATCAATTTGATGGGCGGAATGAGTGTCAACATTACCGGGGGGTCCACGGGAGTCAGCATTGTCGGTCCGGGGGGATTTATCTCGATCACGGACGCCGGCATCGCGATCATGGGCACGATGGTGATGATCAACAGCGGCGGCGGACCGACGCCGGCCAATCCCGCTCAGCCGCAAAGCCCGTCTACGCCGTCGAGTCCTACGGCGCCTACGGCGCCCACTTTCCCTGGCGACGATCCGCCATCAAAACCAAAGAGCTGAGGAGTTCTTCCTGGAGACCAGGCTCACGCCGACCACTGCCCGTCAAGACACTACAAAGCTGAAGACCGAAGGGCAACCAGGAAGGGGTAAGGAGAAAGATCAGGCATGGGAATGCCGGCATGCACCATCACCAGCCAGACCGAGCACGGCGGGATCGTCACCGTCGGCTTTCCCACCGTGCTCATCGGGTTCCTGCCCGCGTCGCGGATCGGCGACCTGCATGTCTGTCCCATGTTCGACGGCCCGGTCCCTCACGTCGGCGGACCGTTCATTCTCGGCTCAACCACAGTGATCGTGGGCGAGATGCCGCAATCGCGCGTCACCGATCAATTGACCTGCGTAGGCCCTCCCGATGCCGCCCTGATGGGCTGTGAAACGGTGCTTGTCGGAATGGCGGGCGGGGGCGGGGCGGCCGCCGCCGTCGTCGGCGCTCAGGTCATGGGCGCTTCCGTGCCCACCAATCCGCCGGCGACCACGACAAATCCCCAGGCGACCTCCGAGATGCAGCAGGACGGTACTGTCAAGACGTCAGCACCGCCCGGCTCGCCTCTGCCTCCGATCCCTCTTCAATCCCCTGGATTTCCCAGTCTGCCGGCGGCGGAAACGCCGAAATTCACCACGGCGCAGCCCGTGGATGTGCCGCCAGGCACCACGCTTTACCGGGTGCTCGGAAATCCGGGCGGCGCGGTCGGCTCCTACTGGACACCCAAACTTCCCACCTCAGAGGCGCAGTGGCGCGCCGACAATGCGGTCGGCGGCTGGAATGCAGGCTTATTGATGGCAGTCGCCCAGGTCCCCGCCGGCGGACTCAAGGCATGGGCAGGCGCGGCTTCGCCCATGGATGGCCAGTCCGGCGGTGGAACCCAGGTCTGGACGCCGCGCGGCGCCCTCGTTCCGAGCCAGCTCACGCCCGCGCCCTGGGCTACACCCGCGCAGCTAACCCAACTGGCCGCGCAACAGTCGGCGCAGGCGGCGGCCGCTCTGAGCAATGCCGCGCAACAGGCCGCGCAACAGGCTAAGCAACAAGCCGAGCAGGCCGCCCAATTGGCCGCACAGGGCGCGACGCAGGCGGCCCAACAGGCGGCGCAGCAGGCGCAGCAGGCCGCTGCCCGCGCCCAACAGGCCGCCCAGCAGGCGGAAAAACAGGGGCAGCAGGCCGTCCAGCAAAGCCAGCAGGCGGCCCAGCAGGCCGAGCAGCAGGCGCAAAACGCCTCGGCGCAGGGCAAAGCCGCTGCCCAGCAGGCCGCCGCCCAGGCCCAGCAGGCGGCAAAACAAATCCAGCAGCAGACCCAGCAGTCCACGCAACAGGCCCAGCAAGCCGCTCAGCAGGCGCAGCAGGCGAGCCAGCAAGCCCAGCAGGCGGCGCAACAGAATCTGCCCAAGAACCTATGACATCCCAGCCCATGACCCCCGTTCCCGATTACTACGCCCAGCGCTTCACCAAGGCGTTCGCCGCGTTTGTCGCCCGGGTGCGCGAGGCGGTGGCCGCCGGTATTCTCGATCCTGCGTACTCCTCCGCTCCGGCTTTTCTGATGTGGCAAACCGAGGCCCTGCCGCGGCTTCAACAGGAGCTTCAGGAGATCGAGGACGCATACACCCGTTTTCAAAGCGGCGATGCCGCCATCCTCGCGCAGCTTGCCCGGGACCAGCTCGGCCTGGCCGGACATCTCGACGGCTTTCCGCTCGACTTTGCCGGGCCCGCGCACGCCGCCGACCTTGATCGTCTCGAGACGGCCGTGGTCCTGGCCGCTTATCAGCTCTGTGCTGTTGCTGGAACTGTCTGACGTGATTCACCCATCGCTGGAGCTCCGGCATCCCCCAGTCTTCGCCGCCGGGCCCCGGAAAAAGGAGAAACTCGAAGCGCGTCGCGTATGAGCGCCAATCCCAGCCAAACCGGAGTCTCCGCCTCTGCCGCCCGCGTCGGACGGTGGATCGTCCCTGCTATTCCCTTCGGGTGGACGTGGATTCCGGAGTTCGGGATTCAGAAGCGGTCCGAGGGCGTGGTCCCAAGCAACGTCTATCTGCGCGAGGACCAGTTGCTGGCAGGCAACCGGCTGGAGCTCTACATCAAGGCGCAGATCACGATGATGAAGCGGACCTTCCTCGACCCGATGATCGCCGGGCCGGCGCCGCTCCAGTTTCCCGGTGCGGACGAGGCGGCCATGCTCATGCTCAAGCACCGGCCCATGCAACAGGTTTCCGTGTTCCAGGTGCAGCACTATATCCGCAGCGGCAACTGGATCGGGATTGCGACGCTGACCACGCTCGAGTCGGAGCTGTTGAAGGTGCGGCCGGACTTCGACCAGTTCATGAAGCTGCTGCGGATCGAGGCATTGCCGGGCTAACTTTGCGTGAAGCTCCGTCGACGAGCATCTCCGGAACCACTCTTCAGGCGGCGGCTCCATCCGGGGATTCTTGCTCTCCTCCCGTTTCAAGAAACTGCACCAGCAGGCAGGTGACATTGTCCACGGCGCCATGGCGCTTGGCTTCGTCGATAAGGTTCTGGCACGCGCCCGTAAGCGTGCCGCCGGCCAGGATCAGAGCGGCGATGGTTTTGGCGTCCGCGTAGCGGGTGAGCCCGTCGCTGGTGAGCAGCAGAATGTCGCCGGGTTCCAGATTCCCGGTGAAAATATCCGGTTCCACCGTCTCCGCCACACCCACCGCGCGGGTGATCAGCGACTGGAACGGCGAGGCTCCGGCTTCTTCGGCGTTCATCGAGCCCATGCGCACCTGTTCGGCGACAAAAGAGTGGTCGTTGGTGATCTGGGCGCATACGCCGCCGCGGAGAAAGTACGCCCGGCTGTCGCCCACGTTGCCGACAATCATGCGCCGCTCTTCCACACAGGCTGAGACCACGGTCGTCCCCATCCCGCGGAGCTCATCCGACTCCTGCGCCAACCGGTAGACCTCGCGGTTGGCATGGACGATCGAGCGATAGAGTCGCTCCTCGCTGGGAAGACTCGCCATCTCCCCGCGGCTGAAGTACTCCACCACCTCTTTGACCGCGGTGGCGCTGGCCGTCTCCCCGGCCGCGCTCCCGCCCATGCCGTCGCATACCACGAAGAGCCGCGATTCCAGGTCGTATCCGAAGCTGTCTTCGTTGTTGCTGCGCTTGCAGCCAATGTCAGTCAACGCTGCGACTTCGAGCTTCAGCGCTGTCTCTCTCTGCATCGCAAATACCTTCTTTCGCCCCACCATCCGGCGCTGCAGCCTGCGGCCCCGCCATCGCGCTGCCGCCAGCGGTCACCGCGGTCCCACGACTACTCTACCCCAGTGCGGAATGACCTGGGAGACGCGGCGGCGAGAAAGCTGCAGGATAGAACCAGTTCAACCAAATCGAGGAAGGGAATGCCTTCTCGGAGTTGACTCAGGTTGCCAGAACATCGCGCCGCTTGTAAAGCCGCCTGCATGAATGCGGAATCCCATGGCGCCGCGAGCGGTCAGTTGGCCGCCTCCCCGGCGTCAGGATGGCTCCGGAGTCGGTTCGCCCGCCGCACTCTCTGTCATGGCGGATAGCTGATCGAGAAACCGTCTCAGGACTTCGGGGCCGCTGCCTGCCACGAAGTCTCCCGGTCTGGCGCCGCTTTCCGCCCACGCGAGCAGAAAGACCAGTGGGATCCAGCCATTGCGATCCTGCTCGATCTGCTGGCCGAAGGCGAACAAGGCGCGCGAGAGCCGCAGGGGAAGCAGCACACCCGAGACATCGTGCACCGACGGATCCCTGCACAGGGCGGGTGGCGACGTCACCAGGTACTCGCGGCAGCTCAGGGGCCGGATGGGGTGAATGCTGCAGCTCTCCTCTTCAAGGAAAGGGCAGGGAACCCCGGCGTGGAAGTAGTCGATCGCCATCTGCGTCGACCGCTCCTCGTCGAGGACCCATCTGCCGTCGAGGATGCTGTCAATCACTCCCGCGTCCCGCAGCGCCGAAAGAGCCCGATGAAAACGCTCGCGCAGCCTTGCCATCCGCTCTTCGGGCAGAGTGGCCAGCCAGGCAGTCAGCGACTCGGCTTCAAAGATGCTGAGCGGAACCATCTGCCGGCAGCAGGCCCCGCAGCCGGCCCGGCATGAGATGGGACGTCCCGCCGCTGCGGCTTCCTGGCTGACCTTGTCGACGATCGCGTTCTCCAGGTTCTGCAGAATGGGAAGAAGCTGGGTGAGCGTAGTGCGGCCGGCCGGTAGCTGGACGGTCGCCCGCACCGCCGCTCCGCCGACGGGAAGAGTGAACGTAGCCTGTACCGCGGAGGAAGCCGGCTCGTGGGATGCGTCTGACGCCATACGGACACCTTGGGCAATTCGGCGCTTCGCCCCGATTGTACGCGGAATGCACGGGGATCCGGCTGGCAGTCGGTCACCGGCGCCGATGCGCGGGCCCGTTTTACCCCCGCTGCCACTCCTCAAGCGTGCAACCGCCTGCGGCCCGCCGGATGGGGGGAAAGGACGCCCGCTGTGGTGCCGGAACGAGCGCGAAATTGCTGGCATTCATGGCATAAACATGCTACCGTGTTTTTGCGGCTCAGCGAGAATTCAGACGGGCATCTGCGTTCCGACCAAGCCGTACTCCTGCGTGCTTCGCTCCCTTTCTTCGAGCAACTCCTGCATGTCTGACGCAGCCTCTGGCGAAAAATCGTGGATGCGACGACCGTAAAAAAGAAGATTGGCAAGTACGAGATCACGGGCATCCTCGGCCGCGGCGGCATGGGAGTGGTCTATCGCGCCGAAGACCGCCGCATCGGCCGCCTGGTTGCCATCAAGACACTTACCGAGGGCTTCTCCGGTCAGCCCGACATGCTCGAGCGCTTCTATCGGGAAGCGCAGGCAGGCATCCTTCAGCACCCCAACATTGTGATCGTCTACGACCTCGGCGATGAGGACGGAGTGCCCTTCATCGTCATGGAATACGTAGACGGCGAGCCGCTCGACAGGCTGATCGCCGCGGGCCGGCAGCTGCCGCTGATCGACAAACTCAGCATCATCGAGCAGGTTTGCGCCGCCCTCGGCTACGCCCATCAGCGCGGCGTGGTCCACCGTGACATCAAGCCGGCCAACGTGATCGTGCAGCCGGATGGTCAGGCCAAGATCGTCGATTTCGGCATTGCCCGCGTGCAGAGCGCGAAGGAAAGCGGATTGACGCGCACCGGCAACGTGATCGGAACGGTGCACTACATCGCCCCCGAACGGCTGAAAGGCCAGCCTTTCGACGGGCGCTCCGACATCTTTTCGACCGGCGTCATGCTCTACCTGCTGCTCGCCGGGCAGTTGCCGTTCACCGGCGAAGACCTGGCGGTGCTGCAGAAGCTGGTCAACGACCCCGCGCCGCCGCTCAAGACCTACCTGACCAACTACCCTCCCGCGCTCGACGGGATTCTGGACCGCGCGCTGGCCAAGGATCCAGCGCAGCGCTACCCGACGGCGGAGGAGTTTGCCGCCGATCTTCATGCCCTGATCGAAGAGCTGAAGAAGGGGCAGGTCGTCGAACTGTTCGGCGACGCGGAGCGGCTCGCCGCCGAGGAGCAGTTTGGCCGCGCGCGCGAAATCCTTCTCCAGCTCGTCAGAATCGATCCGCAGCACACCGGAGCCCGGCAGCTTCTCGGCGTCGTGCAGCAGCACCTGGCCCGTCTGCAGCGCGCCGAACAGGTGCGCCAGCTCATCGCCGAGGCCGACGAAGCTCTGGCCGCCTCGCGGTATGTTGAAGCTCTGGCCGCATTCGATCAGGCCGCCAGGCTCGATCCCGGCAATGATCAACTGAAGGCCCGCATTGAAGACGCCCTGGAGAAAAAGCGGCGCCACGACGAAGTCGACAACCTGATGACCCAGGCGAGTTCGCTGCGTGACCGCGGCGATCTCACCGGGGCCATGAACGCGGTCGAGAAGGCCCTGCGTCTCGATCAGAACAACACCGGCATTCGCTCCATCTACGCCGACCTTGCCCGCCAGGCGAAGATCGCCGCCCAACAGGGACAGATCCGCGAAATGCTGGGCAAGGCCCGCCAGGAGCTCTCCGCCGGCCGCTTCACCGCGGCCATCGAGATTCTGCAGGAAGCCGGCAAGCTGGACCCCTCCCAGCCCGAGGTGGAAACCCTTCTTCAGACCGCTGCCAGCGGCCAGGAACAGGAGCGCCGCCGCCGCCTCCTCGAACAGGTTCATGCCGAGATTGAGAAGTGCCTCGCGGTCGACGACTGCGACCGGGCCGCCGAGCTGGTCGCGCGCGCCGTCGAGCGGCTGCCCAACGAGTCCTCGCTGCTGCAGTTGAAGACCCGCGTGGCCGTGCAGGCGCGGCAGCTCCGCACCCGTCAGCTCATCGAATCCACCACCGCCCGGGCGCAGGAGACCTTTCTCCAGTCTCCCGGCGAGGCCCTGCTCATCGTCCAGAAGGCCCTCCAGGAACTGCCCGGCGAGGAGCGGCTGCTGCTGCTCGAATCCTCCCTCCGGGAACGGCTCAAATCCGCCGAGAAGGAGGAGGTGCGGGGCCGCTATCTGCACGAAGCCCAGGACGCAATCGATCGCAGTCAGTTTGAAAAGGCGGTCGAAATCCTGGAATCCTACCAGCTCGAGTTTGCCGATGCCGCCGGCGTCGAGGAGCTTCTTCAGTTCGCCCGCGGCGAGTTGGCCGGCCAGAAGCGCCGCGCACAGATCGCCGCCTATGTCGCCCAGGCCCGGCCCTTGCTGGAAACCCAGCAGTTCGCCCAGGCCATCCGCCTTCTGGAGCCTGCCTGCGCCGAAACCGGAGATGCCTCCCTGGCGAGACTGCTCGCCGACGCGCGCGAGCAACTGAAAGAGTTCGAACGGAAGGCTGAGGCCCTGCTGGCGCGCATCGCCCGGCTGCGCGAACGCGGAAATCTCGACGAGGCCATCGCGCTCCTTCAGGATCTTCCCGCCGCCTCAAGCGCGGGCACCCCTCTCAACTCCCTCCTGGTTGAGATTCGCACCGAAAAGGACCGGAAGCAGGCCATCGAGAAGGCCCTCGCTGCCGTTGCCCCATCTGTTGAAAAGAACGACTTCACCGCAGCCATCGAATCGTTGCAGAGCGTGCAGCGGGCCTGGGGTGAGTCGGCCGAGCTCACCCGCGCCATAACCGAAATCGAGTCCAAACGCGGCCAGCACGCGAATCAGGTTGTGGCGAAAGCCATTGAAGCCGCGCGTACGGCGCTCGTCGCCAACGACACCACCGAGGCCTTGCGTGAACTCCGCGCCGCCAGCAACATCGTCGGCTTCGCCAGTGCGGCACAGCAGGCCGACTGGAAACGCCTGAGCGCAGAGGCCGCCAAGCCTCAAGCGCGCAAGGTGACTGGCCAGATCGCCATGCCGGAGGCGCCGGCCGAAGCCGCCAAGGGCGCGCGCAAGCTGCCCATTCCGCTGCTTGCAGGCGTCGCCGTCGCGGTGCTGGCGGTGGCCGTCGTGGTGGGATGGTTTACCTTCCATAAACCCCCACCCCCGCCCCCGCCCCATCCGACACCTGTACCGAATCCGATCCCGGTTCCGCCCATCGTGGTGCCGACCGGGACCCTGATGGTTCAGGGGAACGTCGCCGAGGTCAACGTCTTCGTCGATGGAGTCCTCAAGGGATTCACACTGCCCGACGGGAGTCTCAAGCTTCCTCTTGATCCCGGGCAGCATTCAATCCACCTTGAAAAAGCCCACTACGCTCCCCTTCCGGCTTCCACGGTCACGATCGCTCGGAACGCGCAGCAGGTGCTTCGCTTTACCATGACCCCGTCAAGCGGCCCCACGCCTCCTGCGGAAGTCGAGGCCTACCTTTCCATCCAAACCACACCCGGGGCGTCGGTGAGCATCGACAACGCGCCGCAGGGCAAGACCGACGAGCGCGGCAGTCTCATCGTCGAGGTAAAGCCGGGCGCGCATCGGCTCGAGCTGGCTCTCAACGGCTATCAGAGCTACACCCAGTCATTTACCATCAAGGCCGGTCAACGAAACAACACCTCGGTCCAGTTGTCTCCGATCCCGCCGGCGCCCAAGCCCACACCCCCGCCGCCCGTGGAAGCCGACGCCTACCTTTCCGTCCAGTCCAACCCTGGGGCATCGGTGAGCATCGATAATGCGCCGCAGGGGAAAACTGACGAGCGCGGTAGCCTCACCGTAGAGTTGAAACCGGGCTCGCATAACCTGGAACTGGCTCTCAATGGATACCAGAGCTATAACATGCCGTTCACCATCAAAGCCGGTCAAAGAAACAGCACCGCTGTCATACTGACGCCGATTCCGGCCCCGCCTGTTCCGGTGCCACCTCCGCATGTCGACGACGGAGCGCTGATTCAGGCCGCGCTCAACGGCTTCACCGGCGCCTTCAACTCGCACAACGTCCGCGGGATGCAGGCGGCATGGCCCGGTATGACGTCGAAGCAGGCCAGGGACTACGACAGTTTCTTCAAGAGCAACTCGAAGGCCAGGGTGGCGGAGAATTGTCCCGCCGGAGCCCTGAGCATCTCGGGCGATACGGCAAACTGGGATTGTACCGAAGTCACTACCATCGTTGCCGGCGGCGGACCGCAGTCCATTCCGCACGGCGTACACTTCACCTTCAGCAAAAAAGGCGACTCGTGGGTCATTACGCAGAGGCGTTAGACCCCTGCCGGACATGCTGCCCTTTTTCCCTGTTGCTTTGGATTCGTGCTGCTTTCTGTTCGTTTTTGCTCGGCTTGATCGACGTTTCTGTATTTTTTGACCATGCCCTGATTCTCTCGGGCCACGCATAATTCTTTGCCGTAATCCAGATAAGTCCTTCTGATTTTGGTCTGTTGCGCTGCCGCCCCGACCAACGGGCGCACCGGGCACAGGAATCGCTTGAAACGACGGCCCCGGCCGGAACTCCTCTTGCGCGGCCGGCGCCGTTTTCCCTGCCGCGCGGACGAAACGAACTCGCGTAGGAAAACACTATCCAAAGCAGGACCGACAAATCCGGATTCTTTGTGCGGCCGCGCCTGGCACGCTGCGGCCTCCAGACTGAGCTGCGAACTCTTAACCGGGGCAGCACTTTCCGCCGCGCCTGAAAGCTCCATTAAGCGTGCGACTTTTTCCCCGTTTTTAACCTGCTGGACCAACACCTATGGCAAACATGTCATTGCACAAACTCCAACTTTGAAGCATCGAGAATCTGCTTGACAATCGACCGGGGCAGACCTACGATAAGGCGTTTTCACTTCCTGAATTTGGCAAAAGTCGATTTCGTCGACCGGCCGCGTTTTGTTCTTGGACGAAGTTGCAGGACTCACCCCTGCCCGGTTTCCTCGTGAACGTTGTAATCGCCCGGGTTGAGGGTTGGCGGCAGCCGCTGGGCTCCTGGGGTTTTTGAAACATATATTGTGGACGGCGCAACGGCATTTTGACCGGACGCTGAACCAACCGTTCCGGGGTCGATGAGGATCGGGAACGGCAGCACCGCGAGATGAGCGGCGCGTAGATTTCGGGTAAGTCGCCCGAACGGAACTCGGTGTGCGGGTATGGCTCGGCGGACACCCTGGAGACAGGTGCCGCCGCCGCAGATTTGAACCTGAATCGGCTTCGCTTTTCAACTTTTGATCGAGTTCCCAACCTAAATCTGTTCTGGAGATTTGATATGGCGCGGCGAGTTCGTGTTCCTTCGTGGAATTGGATGTTCTTATATGTGCTTGGCCTCTCAATGTGTCTGGGCGCGGCGAGCGCCCGGGCGGCCACGCTGCACGTGGACACCTTGTCCGACACGACGCACGGAACCAACGACTGCAGCACGGGCGCGGCCAGCAGTTGCTCCCTGCGCGACGCCATCACGCAGGCCACCACAGACGGCAACGGCGACACCATCAGCTTCAACAGCAGCCTCAACGGCGGCACGATCATCCTGGGTAGCGCCCTGCCGGCGATCAGTGTAACCGTGACCATCTCGGGACCCGGCGCGAACAATCTCACCATCTCCGGCGCCGGTTCCTATCAGGTCTTCACGATCGGGACCAGCGGCACGCCCAACGTCATCATCTCCGGGCTCACCGTCGCCGATGGCAAGACTGGCAACAGCGGCGGCGCCATCGCCTTCTATGGCGACACGCTGACGGTCACAGACTGTGCCTTCTCGGGCAACTCCGTCTCGTCCGCGTCGTCGGGAGGCGGCGGGGCCATTTACAGCAACAGCACTTTGACCGTCACCGGCAGCACCTTTTCAGGCAACTCGGCGCCGCTCGGCGGAGCCATCCTGACCTCCGCCGGCGCCGCGACCCTGACCGACAACACCTTCTCCGGCAACAGCGCGTCCACCAGCGGCGGCGCCATCTATCTGGCCTCGGGCGCTGGCGCGGAGGCGCTCACCAACAACACTTTCTCCGGCAACTCCGCGAGTCAATTCGGCGGCGCCGTCTTCAGTGGATCGGCCAGCACGCAGACCATCGAGAACAACATCTTCTCCGCGAACACTGCCGGGTCCGGCGGCGGCGGGGCCGGCGTCTACAAGAGCGGCAGCGGCGCCGTGAACGCCAGCTTCAACGTCTACTACCAGAACCTCGACAACGGCACCACCGAAGGCGACTGCGATAGTTGTTCCAGCAACACCAACGCCATCTCGGCTACCTCCAACCCGCTGGCTCTGCCTCTCGGCAACTACGGCGGGACCACGGAGACTTTCCTGCCCCAGCCCGGCAGCGGCGCCATCGGCGCCGGCACCAGTGGGGCTACGAATCTGCCCACCCTGGACCAGCGCGGCTTTGCGGTGAACGATTCCAGCGTCGACGCGGGCGCCGATCAGACCAACTACATTCAGGTGCAGGCCGGCACGGACGCCGGCGCCGGTGTGGGCGACTGTCCCGGAGCCAGCTGCACCCTGCGCGACGCCATTGCCAAGGCCGGTGCGGCCGGCGACATCGACTTCGAGTCCAGCCTTAACGGCTCGACCATCACCCTGACCAGCGGAGCGCTCTCCATCACCGCCGCAACCGGGGTGAGCATCGTCGGCCCCGGAGCCAATCATTTGAGCGTCAGCGGCGGCGGATCGAGTGGAGTTTTCACGGTGGCCTCCGGAGCCACGGCCACGCTCTACGGGCTGACCATTACGGGTGGCGACAACCCCGCCGGTAACGGCGGCGCCATCGACAATAGCGGCACGCTGGCGCTTCTCGATAGCGCCGTCTCGGGCAACTCGGCCGCCGACGGCGGCGGCATCGGCAACGAGAGCGGCGGCTGGCTGGCGATCGCCGGCAGCACGGTCTCCGGCAATACCGGTAGCAGCGTGGGCGGCGGTATCTATAACGACAGCACGCTGACCATGACGGAGAGCACCGTCTCCGGCAACACGGATTCGACGGGTGGCGGCGGCGGCATCTATCAGAATAGCGGGGTGCTGACCATTACGGACAGCACCATCGCCGGCAATACCGATAACGGCGTCGGCGGCGGCGGCATCAACGTGGGCGGCAGCTCCTCGCTGATCTTGTACAACAGCATCGTCGCCGGGAACACCACCGCCGGCAGCGGGGCCAACATAGTCAACTCCTACACCACCGAAGGCAGCGTCGTCGGCGGCAGCACCAACGCCACCACCAGCGAGCTGGGCGGCACCGGCGCCGCGATCACCTTGAGCCCCCTCCAGTTGAATGGCCTGAACGCGGCCCTCCAGACCATGATCCCGCTGCCGGGCTCGGCGGCCATCTGCGCCGGCAAGACCTCCAACGTCCCCTTCGGGACGACGACCGACGAGCGCGGCTACCCATTGCAGCCCACCGGCGGCTACTGCACCGCCGCCGAAGTGGACGCCGGGGCCGTGCAGACGAATTACACCTCCATCGGTTTCGTGCAGCAGCCCTCGAACGTCAACGTCAGCACCGACATGTCGCCGGCGCCCACCGTCCAGGTAGTGGAGACGGATACCCTGCTCACCTCGAACAACACCGACGCCGTCAACGGCGTGCCCATCACGCTGACGGCGGCAGCCGGTACGCTTACCGGTGGCACCGCCACCTCCGCAGCCGGATTGGCCACCTTCGATACCCTCCAGATTTCCCCGGCGGAGATGGACGACACGCTCTCCACCGCCGCCGTCACCATGGGCTCGCTCACGCTGCCTTCGGTTACCAGCAGCCAGTTCAACGTGCTTGGGCAGGTGACCCAACTGATCGTGACCGGACCGGGCTCGGCTACGGTGGGTGTGCCGTTCAGCGTGACCGTAACCGCGGAGGACGCAGCCGACAATACGATCTCTGCCTACGCGGGCACGGTGCACTTTACCACCAGCGATGGCGGCAATGGCGTGGTGTTGCCGGCCAATTACACCTTTGTCCCCGGCACCGATCATGGCACCCATACCTTTACCAATGCCGTCACGCTGGCGACGGGCGGAAACCAATCGGTTACGGCGACCGATACCGCAACCGGCAGCATCACCGGGTCGGCTCCGGTGACAGTCAACAAGGCAACGCCCACGACGACGGTGACGCTGACCTCAGGCGCGAGTCCGTCGAATGTCGATCAGTCGCTGACCTTTACCGCCACCGTGACGCCGCCCGCCGGAACCGTGCCCATCGCCGGCTCGGTGGCCTTCTCCGACAACGGCGGTACGATCGCCGCCTGCAGCAGCCCGGTGACAGTGGTCTGGGACTCGGGCACCGACAAGGCGACGGCGATGTGCGCGACCGCGGCTCTGACGGCAAACGGATCGCCGCACACGATCTCCGCGGTCTACAGCGGCGACGGGGGCTATAACACCAGCAGCAGCAGCGGCAGCGGCAACGCTTCGCAGACGGTCAACAAGGAAGCTACAACGGTTACGATGACGCCGGCCGGCGCCGCGATCACGGTGAACGGCTCGGTGACCTTCACAGCCACCGTGGCTCCGAACGCCGGCTCGGTTTCGGTGCCGTTTGGCGCCACCGGTACCATGCAGTTCACCTCCAACGGGACCGCGATCACAGGCTGCTCTGCGCAGTCGGTGAACGCGACGACGGGCGTAGCCACCTGCACCACGACCACGCTCCTCGCCGGATCCGACGCCATCAAGGCAGTCTTCTCGGGCGACTTGAACTACGACCCCAGCCCCATCAGCAGCCCGACGACGCAAACCGTCAATAAAGCGGATACCGCCACGACGGTGGCGCTGACCGCGGGTGCGAATCCGTCGACGGTGAATAATTCCGTAACCTTCACGGCCACGGTTACCCCATTCAACGCGTCCGTAGCGCTGAGTGGCACGGTGACCTTTACAGACAATGGCAATCCGATTACCAACGCCTCCAACTGCGGTACGGCGGGCGTGGTGAACGTCAATCCGTCGACCGGCGTCGCCACCTGCGTCACCAGCGCGCTCGGCGGCGGCAACCACGAGATCGTCGCCACCTACGGCAGCGACTTGAATTACAACGGTAGTCACGACAGCGTGGAGCAGACCATGAGCGCACTCGCCACCGTGGTCGCGCAGCCCATGCTGGTGTCGCCCACCTCGCCGGTCGTCGGCAACACGGTGGTCGTCAGCGCCGCGGTGACTCCGAATCCGGCCCCGGGCACACTCAACGTGCAGTTCTTGTCTACCGATACGATGACCTTCTTCAACGGCGGCACCGCCATTCCCAGTTGCACCGCCCTCACGGTTACACCCTCCTCGACCGGCGCCACCGCGTCGTGCTCCATCTCGGGCCTCACCGCCAATACTTACAACATCACGGCCCAATACAACACCGGCGACTCGAGTTACTCGCAGAGTGCTCAGAGCTCCGCGCTCTCGCTCATCATCGGCAAGAGCGCCCTCACCGTAGCGGTCACTTCCTCGCCCGCCACGGTCACGGTCAACCAGCCTGTCACCTTCACGGCTACGATGGCGGCGACCCAGACCCTCACTGGAACCGTCCGGTTCACCGACAACTCGTCGCCCATCTCCGGCTGCACGGCCCTCATGCCCTCGTCCACCGGCGTGGCCGCCTGCCCGGATTCCAGTCTGGCGTTCTCGTCCACGCCTCACGTCATCCAGGCCACCTATTCCGGCGATTCAAACTACTCCACCTCCACCGGCACCCTGACCGGCGGCGAAACCGTGAACCAGGGCGCCACCACGGTCACCCTCACTTCCAGCACCAATCCAACCACGGTCAGCCAGAGCGTTACGTTCACAGCCACCGTGACACCCAATCCTACCGGGGCCACCGGGCTCAACGGCGCGGTCACCTTTGTCGACAGCGCCACCTCGGCGCCAATCCCGGGATGCTCCAATCTCACTCTCACCTCGACCGGCGGCGCCGGGCAGATCGCCTGCACCACCTCGGCACTCGCGGTGAGCCCGCCCCCGCACACCATCACCGCGACTTACGCCGGCGACTCCAACTTTAGCGGCAGCAGCAGCACCTTCGTGCAGACCGTCAATCCCGCGAGCTCGCAGATCACCCTCAGTCTCTCCAGCCCCAGTCCTATCGCGGTGAACACGCTGGAAGTCTTTACGGCAGCCATCCAGTTCCCCTCCGGGATCACGAGTCTTCTCGGCACCGTCACCTTTACCGTTGACGGCTCCCCGATCTCGAGTTGCCCGCCCATCTCTCAACCCGCGGGCAATTCGGTAACCTGTACCGTCAACTCGCTGGGGGTCGGCACCCACACCATCGTGGCCGCATATTCCGGCGATCCGAAGTTCAGCGTCTCCAACGGCACGGCGATTCTCAAGGTCACTCCGGGTCAGAGCTCCACCGTGCTGACCAGCAGCCTGAATCCCGCTTTCACGTCGAACGGCAACTCGAGCAACTATAAGGACTCGGTTACCTTTACCGCGATGGTGAGCGCTCCCGCCGGGGCCACCGTTGCCCTGTCCAACAGCGGAACCGTAGCCTTCAGCGGCAACGGCATTCCCGCCGCATGTGCCTCCGTGACCCCAACCGCGGGAGTCGCGATCTGCACCGCCACCGCCCTCCCCGACGGCGCCAACAACGTCGTCGCCACCTATAGCGGCGATCCCAATTACGCCAACAGCGCGGGCACGGTCTCCCAGGTCATCGAGGACTACTCGATCAGCGTCTCGGGTGTCCCTTCCAATCCCCTCGGCGCCTTCGTCACCCAGGGCAGTACGACGACCAACGATGTGTACCCGTTGTCCCAGGCAATCTCCGTGCTTCCCGCATCCATCTCCGACTTCAGCGCCAGCGGTTCCGGTGTAACCCTGACCTGTGCGTCTTCCACGCCCGGCGCTCCCAAATGCAATCTGGCCAGCGCGTCTCTGCCCATCGTCGCCGGCACCGGTGTCATCCAACAGGCGGACGGCATCGTCATCGACGCATCGGGCAGCGGCGTTTCGCCGGGAACCTATTCCTTCACGGTCACGGCCACAGATCCGACCACCAGCATCGTTCGGACCACCACCTTCCCCGTGACCGTGCGCGCCCTCTCGGCCGCACTCGTCATCCCCTCGGGCGCAACCACCAACAACTCTGGAACGGTCACTTTCTCGCTCCCCGCGGGAGTCACCTTGTCGAAGCTGAGTTGCCCCTACGTCGCCGGCACGGGAATCACTTCCTATGTTGAGACGCCGGCGCAGATCGGAATGGCATGCACCATCAACGGCAGCGTGCTCGGGAGCTCAACTTCGACCGGCCCGCAGTCCGTCAGCGTCACCGTCACCGTCACCACCAACGGCGCCCTCTCCAGCGCGATGGCGCCCCTGCCGCCCGCCGGACCTGCGTTCCCCAGGCTGCTCGCGGCCGGATTGCTCGGATTACCCCTCTTCGGGCTGATCGGCCTGGTGCGCGGCCGGAAGTCGGTCAGGCTCTCCCTCTTCCGGATGCTCGCCTTCCTCGCCATCGCTGTCGCGGCCTTCCAGACGATCGGATGCGGTGGATCGTTTAAGAGCACTGCGACCACCGTCCAGGGAGGAACAACGCCGCCGGGAACCTACTTCCTCATGATTCAGGGCACCGGAAGCGACAACAACACGTACCAGGCTGTACTTCAGGTGCAAGTCACTCTTCAGTAGGCGTACGGGAAGGGCGCCGCGGCCTGCAACCACCTCCGCGGCGCCCCAGAATTTCAGCTCTATCTCGAGGGATATCGATGAAACCACGCACTCTGTATCTGCTGCTGCTCGCCGCCCTTTCGAGCTACGGCGCCATGGGTCAGATCAACTGCGCTTCGGGCTCCGCCTCGCGCAAGCTCGTCTGCGAGTTTCCCTTCGCTACCGGCGTGCTCTCCAACGCCAACGCGCTGGGCGGCCAGAACTCTGCGGCCTCGAATGCCGTTAAGCTCGCCACCACGCTCAATGTCGCCATCGCCACTCAGGCCAGCCAACTTCCGCTGGCCACCGCTTCGGCGGGCGTTGTGCTGGTCTATAGAAACGGAGTGCCCGAGACCTTCAACAACCTCGGCCCCATCCTGACCGACCGCGCACAGACCATCGGGGCAAGAAGGATGTTTTTCGGCGTCACCGCCAGTCAGTTTGTCTTTACCGACATTGACGGATCGTCTCTCAGCAACCTTCCCTTTGCCTACAGTCAGGTCGCCTATGCCCCGGGCAGCACCTCGCAGGTTGTGAGCACTACCTACACCACCGAGACCACGAGTCTGTCCTTCCGCGCCGATCAACTGGTCGCCGTCGCCACCCTCGGCCTCACCAAAAGAATCGACTATACGGTCATCGTTCCCATCGAGCGCGTTTCGCTCGGTGCCACCACTTCGCATTCGCAGTCTTACGTGGTAAGCGCCAGCACCAATCAGGCATTCGGCCCCGTCAACAATCCCCAAACCTACACCGCCGGAACCGCCAGCGGCGTCGGCGACATCACCGTCAACGTGAAAGCCGAGATCTGGGGCGGCGAGCGCGGAGCCTTCTCGACGGGCATGAACCTGCGCGCACCCACTGGAGATGAGTTGAACTTTCTCGGCTCCGGAGCCTGGGGATTCAATCCCTATCTCGTCTACTCCTACCTTGCCAAGGTCTCCCCTCACGCCAAGGTCGGCTACGAGTGGAACTCCGACTCTGATCTGAACAACCCCACGTTAACCGCCCATGGGAATCAGGCCCTCCCCGGAGGCATGCAGTACGACATCGGCGCGGACTGGGCGATGCAGCGGCACTGGACATTCGCTGCTGACCTGCAGGGCAACCAGTATCTCAACACCCCGCGGCTCGTTCCCGGCGCCATCGTCAACATCTCTACCGCTTCGAGCACCTTCTCCCTCGCCACCAGCACCAGCGGCACCTCCAGCTATTCGATCAACAACGTCAGCACCGGCGTAAAGTGGAATCCCGCTGGGAATCTGGTCATCTCCGCGAACCTCCTGACTCAGATCAACAACAACGGGTTGCGCAGCCGGCCCACGCCGCTGGTAGGAATCTCCTACAAGTTCTGAGCGGCAGAGCCTGGCTCGCTGAGCTGCGGGCGGATTCCCGCCCGCTTCCACCTTCCTCGATTACTGGTTCACAGGCGGCATCAGATACCGCTCAAACTGCGCCAGGATGCTGGTGTAGAGGTGTGTGCGCACATCCGCGCCCAGGATGGCGTGAGTCTTGCGCGGGTAAACCTCCAGACAATAGGGCTTCTGCGCCTCGATCAGCGCCTGCACAAACTGCACGGTATTTTCAAAGTGCACGTTGTCGTCGCCCGTGCCGTGGACGAGCAGCAGGTGGCCGTGGAGATGGTCCGCCGAGTTGACAACGGAGAAATCGTGGTAGCCCTCGGGGTACTGCGACGGCTCGCTCATGTAGCGCTCGGTGTAGATCGAGTCGTAGTCGCGCCAGTTGGTCACCGGAGCCACGGCGACGCCGGCCCGGAATCGGTCCGAGTGCGTCAGCGCGTAGAGGGTGAAGGTGCCGCCCCAGCTCCAGCCCCACCACCCCAGGCGCTTGGGATCGAGCACCGGGTACTGCTTGAGCGCCGCATCCACCACGGTCAACTGGTCCTCGAGCTGGATCGGACCGAAATCGTGGTAGGCGGCCTGGGCGAAAGCGCGGCCGCGGCCGCCCATGCCGCGGTTGTCCGTGTGCAGGACGGCAAATCCGTGCTCGGCCAGCAGCTCGTCGAAGAGCAGGCCGTCGGCCCACCGGTTGGCGACCGTTTGCGGCCCCGGACCTCCGTAGGGGTTCACGATCAGGGGCACGCTGGCCGGCGCTGTAGCCCCGGCCGGTAACTGCAGCGTCGCGTAGAGCGTGGTCCCGTCCTGGGCCTTGACTTCGAGCTGCTCAGGCGGCCGCAAATCGTAGGGTGCGAGAACATGGGTCGTCCAGAAGACGCTGCACTTGCCCGCCTGCGGGCAGATGCGCATCGAGGGCGGGTTCATGCGCGTCGAGTACTCGTCAGCGAAGGCGGGGCCTGCCGGCGCAAAGGTTCCCTCGTGCGAGCCCGGCAGGTGGGTTAACTGGTTGCGCTCTCCGGCAAAGTTCACCTGCCACAACTGCTGGTCGAGCACATTGCCTTCATTGGAGGCGTAATCCACGACGCCGGCCTTGAAGTCGACATTCTCGACGGAGCTCACCTCGAAGTCGCCCTGGGTAAGCTGGCGTTCCATCCTGGCCGGCGCCGAGAGCGGATGCGCCTTATCGTAACTGTAGAGATAAACCTGGTTGTGCCCGCTGGTCCAGTCGCTGATCACAATGTGCCCATCGCCGACCGAGACGTCGTAGTTCTCGTCGAGAAACTTGTCGTCGCTGATCTCGAGGGCCTTTTCCACATCGCCGGTTTCGGAGTTCGCAAAGTAGAGGTCGCGGTGCTTGTGGTCGCGGGTCAGCGCCTCGATCCACAGGGTCTTCTCGTTGACCCAGCCAAAGCGGGGAATGTAGTCGTCGCCCGCCTGGATGGGCACGTGCATCCACGTGGTGCGTCCGCCCCTGGCGCTCACCACCCCCACGCGCACATCGGGGTTGGGGTCGCCGGGCTGCGGATAGCGCTGCATAAAAACGTTGGCGTGGGTCGGAATCCAGTCCTCAATGGGATACTCCGGCACCTGCGCCTCGTTCATCTGCAGGAAGGCGAGGTTCTTCGCGTCGGGCGACCAGAAGTAGTTGCTGCGCACATCGAGCTCTTCTTCGTAGACCCAGTCAACCTCCCCATTGAGCATAGCGGGGTTTTCCGAAGGCGCCACGGTGATCGTGGGCGTGCCGTTCTCCCGCAGCCGCACCACCGTGAGCCCGTGGTTGCGGATAAACGAGATCATGGTGCCGTCGGGCGAGAACTTGGGATCGTCCCCGGACGCCATGTTGGTCGTGGCGACCTGGACCCCCGTGCCGTTCTTGAGGCTGTAAATCCAGAGCTGGCCGTCCGCATCGAACATCAGGTGGTCCGAGTCCGGCGCCCAGAAGTAATTCGCCATGCGATAGCGGGCGCGGTGCGCAATGTCCCGTTCCGTCCCGTCCTCCCGAATGAGGGGCGCCAGCTTGTCGCGGCTGATGAGCACTTGAACCTTGCCCGTGGCGCCGTCGACCTCGAGAAGCTCCCCGCTGTCGAGATAGGTGAGGTGCTTGGCGTCGGGCGACCAGACCACCTGCTCCGGCGGCTCGCCGATCATGCGCCCGTGGCCGTAGATGGCCTCAACGGTGAGCGGCTTTTCCTGTGCTGCGGCGGGGACCGAAAGAGTTGTAAGTGAGACGAAGGCGGCGGCAGAAAACAGCAAAGCGGCAACACGCATCAGGTGACATTCCTCCTGCAAAGGGAGCCCGATGGGACGGGTGAGGCTGCGGTGCGGGCCCGGGCTGGCCTGAAGCAAGTCTAAATCACGGATTTTGGGGTCTTAGACTGCGCGGGTTCCCATCCTACAATGAACCGGTATGCCCACCACCGTCCGCTCCCACGCCAAGATCAACCTCGGCCTCTATATAGGAGCGCCGCGAGCCGACGGCTTCCACTCTCTCGTCACCGCCTACCAGACCCTCGAACTCCACGACCTCGTAACCGTCACCGCCCGGCCGTCGGCCAAGACGGCCCTCTGCCTCACCTCGAACGACGAGCGCGTCCCCACCGACGAGCGCAACACGGCCTGGAAGATGTTGGTGCTGGCGCTCGAAGCACTTGGCATCGCTGCCGAGGTCGAGGTCCACATCGAGAAGCGGCTCCCAGTGCAGGGCGGCCTCGGCGCCGGATCCGCCAACGCCGTCGCCGCGCTGGTAGGGTTGGAGGCCGAGATGGGGGTCGGGGGGCAGGGATCAGGAGGCAGGCAAAAGGCAGATGCGGACTGGCCCGCGCACAGGCTGAAGATTGCCGCCCGGGTAGGCTCCGATGTGCCGCTGTTCCTTATCGGCGGCACCGTCCTCGGCCTCGACCGTGGCCAGCAGGTCTCCGCCCTCCCCGATATCGAACCCACCTGGTGTATCGTCGCCACGCCGGCCCTTGGTGTCTCCACCCCGCAGGCCTTCCGCGACTGGGACGCCCTTTGCACGGCCGAGGGTTTGACCGCCGAGGCAAGCGCCGGTAAACTAAATAGGTTGAGCCATGCCTACGCAAGCGCCTTTGGGGTTACAATTCCAGGGGCCGGCGAAGGAGACAGCTCCTCCGGTGTCCTCTTCAAGCAAGAGGACCTGGCCGGGCCGCAAGGGTCCGTGCTTGTCCGCACCGGGATCTTAAGCTGGATCGAGAACGACTTCGAGCGCGTTGTCTTCTCCCAGCATCCCACTCTTCGTGCGATCAAGCAGGTTCTTGCGTCCGCCGGCACGCCGGAGGCGGCCCTCCACGCCTCGCTTTCGGGGTCCGGTTCGGCTCTCTTCGGGCTCTACAAAACCCGGGGAGACACGGAAACCATCGAACGCCGGTTGAAAGCGGATTTTCCCGGGCTGCGGGCGCAGACAACGCGTACGCTCCCCCGGGCCGAATACTGGCGGACGATGCTTGTGGAATAAACGCGGTTGACAGCCATCTGTTGTGCGAGCGAGACTCGCCTGCGGTTGGCCGGCGGTGTTGGGCGATCGTTCAATGGTAGGACAATGCCCTTTGGAGGCATTTATCCTGGTTCGAATCCAGGTCGCCCAGCCAATGTTCGTTGGCAGAGGTCGGCTTTCCGACAGCGGAAGCCGGCAGTGTTGAGCACGGGGAAGAAACCACGGAGAACAGCCAAAGCAAACCAGCTTGGAGGGTATCTCGGATGGCGGCAGGGACAGTTACGGCAGTAGCGGAAGGCACGTCGCAGGACGGCGCGCGGAGCGGGGCAAAGGACTCGGCTGAGCCGGAAAAGGCAAAGGAGCCGAAGGTGGACGCGGCGGAGAAAAAGAAGTCGCGGCTGAGCGAAGACAAGCGCTTCAAGCTCTTTTCGGGCACGGCGAACCCGAAGCTGGCCGAGGCCATCGGCAGGCATATCGGCGTGCCGGTGGGCGAGGCGAAGCTGCAGCGCTTTGCCGACGGCGAAGTCTACTTCCAGTTGCTCGAGAACGTCCGCGGCGTGGATGTGTTCGTGGTGCAGCCCACCTGCTATCCGGTGGACCAGCACCTGGTGGAGCTTTTGATTATGATCGACGCGCTCAAGCGGGCCTCGGCGGCCAGGATCACGGCGGTTGTGCCCTACTACGGCTACGCCCGCCAGGACCGCAAGGACCGCCCCCGCGTGGCCATCAGCGCCAAGCTCATCTCCGACCTGCTCACCACCGCCGGCGCCAACCGCGCGCTCTTCATGGACCTGCACGCCGCCCAGATTCAGGGATTCTTCAACATTCCCGTGGATCACCTCTATGCCAGCCCCGTGCTGGTGGGCTATTTCCTGGACCTGAACCTGCCCAACCTGACCGTGGTTTCGCCCGATGCCGGCGGCGTCGAGCGAGCGCGGATCTTTGCCCAGAAGCTGGGCGGCGCACCGCTGGCCATCGTCGACAAACGCCGCACCGATATGAATGTCGCCGAAGTCATGCACGTCATCGGCGACGTCAAGGCCAAGAACTGCCTGATCATCGACGACATCATCGACACCGCGGGCACTCTTGTGAAGACCGTCGACGCGCTCTACGCCAACGGCGCCGCCAGTGTGCATGCCTGCGCCTCCCACGCTGTGCTCTCCGGGCCGGCGGTCGAGCGCATCGCCAACTCGCGCCTCGAACAGTTGGTCGTCACCGACACCATTCCTCTGCGCGAGGCTGCCCTCAAGCTTGCCAAGATCAAGGTCCTGACGGTGGCGGGCCTGGTCGGCACCGCCATCGAGAACATCCACAAGGAGACCAGCATCAGCACGTTGTTCAGCTGAAAGTCAGTGAACAGTGGCCAGTGAACAGTGAACAGCTTTTGCGTTAGTTCAACCAACGGCCGGTTGCCCGAGATCAGAAGCCAGTGGAGTTTTTCCTGTCCACTGTCCACTGTTCACTGACCACTGGCTTTCCAACAAAGGGAGCGGCCTTCAACCGTGCCCGAATAGAAACGAGAGAAGAATGCCTGAAATCGTCATCGCCAAGCCCCGCGAGGGGAAGTTCAACAAGAACGCTGCGCGGCGGGTGCGCGCCGCGGGCAGGATTCCCGCCGTCCTCTACGGCGCCGGGCACGATCCCGTGGCCGTCGAGGTCGACCCGAAACACATCTCCCGGATTCTTTACTCCGAGTCCGGCCACAACACCATCTTCGACGTCGAAATTGCGGGCCAGCCCCAGGCCAAGGCCATGATCGTGGACTGGCAGCGGGAGCCTATTAACGACAACCTCATCCACATCGACCTGAAGCGGATCGCCCTCGACAAGGCGCTGCGCGTGAGCGTGGGCGTCAAGCTGCTGGGCACGCCGGTGGGCGTAAAAACCCATGGCGGCATCCTGGACCAGGTCATGCGCGAGGTGGAGATTGAGTGCCTGCCGGTCGACATCCCCAGCCACATCGATGTAGATGTGACCGGGTTGGAGCTGCACGGCGTGCTGCGCGTGAGCGACCTGCCGCACTCCGATAAACTCAAGTTCCTCGACGCCGAGGATGCAACCGTGGCGCATGTGGTCTCGATCCGTGAGGAGACACCCGCGGTGGCGGAGGGTGCCGCGGCCGAAAGCGCTCCGGCAGCGGCCGCACCGGAAGTGGCCAAGAAGGGCAAGACCGACGCGGACGCCGCGGCCAAGAAGCCGGAGGCAAAGAAGGCCGAGGCGAAGAAGTAAGCCTTGGCCGAGGCAGACGAGTCCCGTCAGTCCGGCGAATCCGGTTCGCTCGCCGGAGCGCAAAAATCCGCACCGGCGCCCGAGCTCCGGAGCGGCCCGTTTGTGGTGGTGGGCCTCGGCAACCCCGGCCCCGAGTACCTGTGGACCCCGCACAACGCGGGATTCATGGCCATCGACCGCATCGCCAGCCAGGAGGGCGTTGTGGTCGGCAACCGGCGCTGCCGGGCCGTAACTGCCACCTGCCGGCTGGCAGGGCGGCAGGTGGTGCTGGCCAAGCCGGAGACCTATATGAACCTCAGCGGAGCCTCTGTGGCCGCTCTGGTTCGCGAGTTCGAAGCCGACCCCGCGCGGGACCTGCTCGTCATCTACGACGAGCTGGACCTCACGCTGGGAAAGCTCAAAATCCGGGAGCGCGGGTCGGCCGCGGGGCATAACGGAGCCCGCAGCGTTATCGGCGCCCTCGGCACACAGGAGTGGATGCGCCTGCGCATCGGCGTGGGGCCCAATCTTCCCCCGGAGGCAATCGCCGCCGGAGGCAGACGGCCCGGCAAGGATTACCTCCTCTCGCCCATGCGCAAGGCCGATTTGGCCGTGTTGGACGAAGTTCTCGACCGCGCGGCAACGGCCGTAAGAAAGATCATTGGTGACGGCCCAGCCGCCGCCATGAACGAGTTCAACCGCAAGGATGACAGGGATCAGGGAGCAGGCAACAAGGAATAGGGACGAGACGCAATTCGCCTGTCCCGTGAAAGACCGCCGCGGCGCTGTTGGCCGGCGGCGAAAGGCTGAATCAAGAGGGCTGGAATTCGGGGGAGCGTTGCCCGATTCTTCAGCGGAAAAGGAATACTGATGTCGCGTGTTTACGAAGTAATGTTCATCGTGCGGCCCGATGCCGCCGACGAGGATATCGACAAGCTGATCGCCGGCTTTACCGCCACCGTCACCGGTGGCGGCGGCGTGGTCAAGTCGGTTGAAAAGATGGGCCGCCGCAAGCTCGCCTACATGGTGCGCAAGTTCAACGACGGCAACTACGTGCTCCTCACCATCCAAGCCGATGGCCCCGCGGTGCACGAGCTGGAGCGCCGCCTGCGCGTCACCGAGCAGGTCATCAAGTTCATCACCGTCCGTGTGGACGAGGAAGAAAAGCGGCTGGCCAAGGTGAAGGCCCTGCGCGGCACGCGGCGCAAGGTAAGCGCTGAGCACGGAACCCACGCTGAGGCTGCCGCCGAAGCCGCCGAACCGGCCCACACCAACGCCTGAGCGATCCGCGCAATCTCCGCGCGCCGGCCCGGCCGAAATGCCGCCGCCGCGATGGGACAATTTTCTGGCCCGCGCCGCGTGGCGCAGGCCGCAACCAAAAAGAGCAAAGAGGAACCAGTATGCCTGAAGAGACACAAGGAAAGCCGCCCGCATCGGCGGAAGCACCCCAGGCCCCGCAATCGGGCCCCGGACCCCGCGGCCCTCGCCCGGCTGGCGGGCCCGGCGGACGCGGCAAGTTCTTTCGCCGCAAGAAGGTCTGCAAGTTCTGCACGGAGAAGATCGACGCCATCCCCTACCGTGACGTGCGTCTGCTGCAGGGTTTTGTCGCCGAGCGCGGCAAGATCGTGCCCCGCCGCCTGACCGGTGTTTGCACCACTCACCAGCGCCGGCTGACCCGCGCCATCAAGCAGGCGCGCAACATCGCGCTGCTGCCCTTCGCCACCAGGTACTAAACCGGCGGGCGCCGCAAGCGAACTCCCAATCCGCGCCGGATCGCACCCTCCGGACGCTCGTGTCAATGCGTTCGGGTGGAGGCGATGCCGCCGCTGGATCGAAGCCATGGAGATTTGAAATGGAAGTCATTCTGAAGGAAGATATCGACAATCTGGGCCACCGCGGAGATGTGGTCAAGGTGGCCGACGGCTACGGCCGCAACTACCTGCTGCCCCGCAAGCTCGCCTTGCAGGCCACCGCGGCCAACAAGGCCGTTATCGAGCAGATGAAGGCCTCGGCCGCCCGCCGCGCCGCCACTGAAAAGGCGAAAGCCGAAGCAATGGTCGCGCAGCTTGAGCCGCTGGTGCTCGGCTTCACCCGTAAAGCCGGCGAGCACGGCCATCTCTTCGGCTCCGTTACCTCGGCCGACATCGCCGGCGAGCTGGCCGCCAAGGGCTTCGAGATCGATCGCCGCAAGATCCAGCTTGGCGAGCCGCTCAAGAGCGTAGGCGAGTTCACCGTGGCCCTTCGGCTCTACCGTGAAGTGACGGCCCGCGTCCGCGTCCAGGTGCAGGCTGAAGCCTCAGAAGAGGCGCCCGCTGTGCCCGCGGAAACCGCACCCGCCGAAGCCGTCGCCGAAGAGGCCGCAGCCGAGTAGTCCCTGCCTCGCGCGCCGCTCCCCGGCCTTCCCGTGGGGCGGCGCCCTTCCTATCTCAGTACCGCCAGCGGCCGTTCCCGGTCCGTCTTGAGCGTAGGCACGGCTGCCAGCAGGCTGCGCGTGTACTCGTGCGCGGGCGCAGTGAGCAACCGGTCGCTCTCCCCTGTCTCCACCACCTGCCCCGCACGCATCACCGCCACCCGGCTGGCCACCTGGCCCACCACCGCCAGATCGTGCGAGATGAACAGCATCGCCAGCCCATGCTTGCGCTGCAGTTCGCCCAGCAGCTCCAGCACCTGCGACTGCACCGTGACGTCAAGCGCCGTCGTGGGCTCGTCGGCAATCAGCAGCCGCGGCCGGTTGATCAGCGCCATCGCAATCAGAATGCGCTGGCGCTGCCCGCCGGAGAACTGGTGCGGGTAATCGCCGTACCGCCGCGCCGCCTCCGGAATCGCGACGGCGTCAAGTGCGGCTATCGCTCGGCGCCGCGCCTCTTTCGCCGGTACAGAGGGCTCGTGCGCCATGACCGCCTCGGCCACCTGCCGCCCGATCGTCATCACCGGGTTCAGCGCCGTCATCGGCTCTTGAAAGATCATGGCGATCTCGCGCCCTCGCAGCCGGCGCAGCACTCGCCCCGGCTGCCGTAGCAGATCGCCCCTCGCGTCTGCGGCCGTCTCGTCCCCCGCTCCGCCGCCTTCCTGTCTCTGCGCTCCGTTCCGCCACAGGATCTGGCCCTCCACCCGCGCCGTCGGCCCCAGCAGTCCCAGGATCGCCAGCGCCGTCGCGCTCTTGCCCGACCCCGACTCGCCCACCAGCCCCAACACCTCGCCCTCATCGATGTGCAGGTCGATTCCGCGCACCGCCTCGACCCCTCCAAAGCCGATGCGCAGCCCGCGGATCTCAAGCAGAACGGCCATGATGCCATCCTATAGCGATCTCTATTCCTTCACCGGCGGTTTGACCTGTGGGAAGATCGTCGCCCGCAACTGCGTCGATCCGTAGGGCACCAGCGTAATCCGCTCAATTTCCGCATTGACCTCGGCAAATGCCAGGTCCGGCAGGGGCGGCGTGAATGACTGGCCCTCCTGATTTGTGTTGCCCTGCAGCCTGTAGTCCTCCACCTTGCGCGCGGGGACGGTGAGGGAAATAGGCGGCCGCGACCACGGGTCGTCCGCGAGTTCACCCCCCGCCTGCTGCACTTTCACCTGGTTCTCGAGTGTGTCGGAGCTGAGGACGACGGCGTAGTTCCACGCGCCGGCAGTTTTGGCGTCGTAGCCCGGAAAGGTCTTGGTGGAGTAGTCAGACACGGTGAACGTGCTCCACTGGTCCTCAATCGGCAACGAAAAGACCAGCGGCCCGCGTTCGAGCGCAACCCCGCCGTAAGGCCATGCCGTGCGCGCCAACTCCATGGGCAGAGTAAGGATCAGAGTG